>ENA-UOOR01000010-UOOR01000010.1-fermentation-metagenome-genome-assembly--contig:-NODE-10-length-275621-cov-17.403671_pt1 | contig 275621 bp, 250 predicted proteins | sample MGYA00245780_ERZ724029 | MGnify/ENA primary metagenome ERZ724029 (study PRJEB28704, sample SAMN03018315) | fermentation metagenome | biome: anthropogenic terrestrial biome; feature: soil...
GTAAGTTGTATGCTTTGAATTCTGATGGAACCCTTAAATGGGCCTATACCACTGGGGGATACATATATGGATCGCCGGTAATTGGTGCTGATGGAGCTATTTATATTGGTAGTTATGATGGTAAGTTGTATGCTTTGAATTCTGATGGAACCCTTAAATGGGCCTATACCACTGGAGATGCTATATATTGTTATGGTGGAAGCCCAGTAATCGGTTCAGATGGAACCATCTTTGTGGGGAGTGCTGATAAGAGTTTGTACGCTATAAACCCAGATGGAACACTGAAATGGACTTACACCACTGGAGGATACGTGTATGGACCACCATCAACTAATAATGAAGGAATCATCTTTGTGGGGAGTGCTGATAAGAGTTTGTACGCTATAAACCCAGATGGGATGTTGAAATGGTCTTATACTACTGGGGGTGTAATTTATGGGGCACCAGTGATTGGTGCTGATGGAGTCATCTTTGTGGGGAGTGCTGATAAGAGGTTGTACGCTATAAACCCAGATGGGATGTTGAAATGGAGTTATACTACGGGCGGTAAGATTTGCGGTTCAGTAGTGATTAGTCCTGATGGAACCCTCTACTTTGGCAGTTTTGATAAGAAGTTATATGCTTTAAAAGATGTTCTTCCTGTTGCGGATTTTACATCAAATGAAACTAGTGGAGGAATGTCTGGAAGTGTGGAATTCTCGGTTACTAGGCAATTTACAGATAAATCCTTGTATAGTGTGAGTGCTTGGTTATGGGATTTTGGAGATGGAACCACAAGCACAGAACAGAATCCGAAGCACATCTATACCACAGTAGGTAATTATACAGTTAAATTAACCGTAACTAATTCAGTTGGAAATAGTACTTATGTGACTACTATTCAGATTTTAGATAATATTCTATCGGTGGATAGTTGTAATCTTACCAGTGGAACCTATAACACTACACAAACAGTCATGTTGACCAGTAAGGATTCTACAGCAACCACCTATTATACCATTGACTCTACTGATCCACGTACCAGCAGTACAAGGATCCAGTACACAGGACCTATCACAATCGGAAACACTACAACATTGAGATACGCAGCTGTTACTACCAGTGGAAGTTGGAGTCCAGTTTATATAAGAAATTATGTGATTGGAACTGGAGGTTTGGCTGATACACCAAGTCCCACTTACCAAATTGATAACAGACACACAGGCCAATCAGAATACACGGGCCCACAAACAAAAACCATCAAATGGATTGTCAACAGCACAACTAGCCAGAACGGTGGTGTGTCTATAGGCTCTGATGGAACAATCTATTGCGGAAGTTATGCAATATACTCTAATGGGATAGTGAAATGGATTATTTCGACAGGGGCTAATACTCCAGCTATAGGATCGGATGGAACCATTTATATTTCACCTGGTAATTTGTATGCTATAAATCTTGATGGTACAGTGAAGTGGGAGTATGATATTGGAGGAGTTATGCTGGCTTCACCGGTTATCGGGACAGATGGAACCATATACATTGGGGGTGAAGATAGAGTATTATATGCGATTGATTCTGATGGAACACTTAAATGGAGTAAAAAACTAGATGACCCTGATCCTGATGGCTGGATAGGTGGTTCGGTAGCTTTAGCATCAGATGGAACAATATATGTTGCAACGTATCATATGTTACATGCATTATGGTCTGATGGTACAGAGAAATGGTCATATGATATTGGAAACCATCAACTTTCGTCTCCAACTGTTGGGGCTGATGGAACTATATATATAGGAACCCATGATATGATATTTTATGCTTTTAATCCGGATGGAACACTGAAATGGACCTACAATACCAGTGGGATAGTGTACGGTTCGGCTGCAATAGCTTCAGATGGAACAATATACATTATAACTAGTATGGGTATATTATATGCTTTAAATCCCGATGGGACGCAGAAGTGGGATTGTAAAACTGGAAATTGTTATTCATCTCCAGTGATTGGAGCTGATGGAACCGTATACGTTGGAACTTTGAGTGGGATCTTTGCGGTAAGGCCAGACGGCACACGTAAATGGAGTTATACAAATGTTTCCGTAAATGGTAATCCTGTTATTGATTCGGATAATACTTTGTATGTTGGAACCAATAAAGGTTTGTATGCTTTTAATGATTATGTGGCTAATTATGCCTATACTATTGGTTCTAATCCGCTGTATGTGAAGTTTACTGATATTTCTACTGATGCTGTTAGTTGGTTTTGGGATTTTGGTGATGGAACCACCAGTACAGAACAGAATCCGACGCACACATATACTAAGTCGGGTCAGTATATGGTTAATTTGACGGCGAATTTGGCCAGTGGTTATATCCGAACTGCAACTAAAATTATCACGGTTAAAGATGTTACACCCCCATCTGTTACAATTAATCCTTTAGGTAGACTTTTTAAGACAACGCAGACCGTAACACTAACTGCCACAGATAACACGGGTAATGTAACTATATATTATACCACTGATGGAAGTGATCCGTTAACTAGTAGTACGAGGAGTGTTTATACGGGTCCTATTACTTTAACTGATACAACGACACTTAGTTATGTGGCGGTGGACTCTTCAGGTAATTATAGCCCGGTTTATGACGAAACATTTGAGCAATCAGATTCTGCAATTATAATGGTTTATGTGCAGGAGGATTATACTAATGACCAGATTCAAGCTATACTGGATACTGCTGAACCGGGAAGTACCATAGAGTTTTTAGGATCGCTCTATGAGGATTTACACTTGATTATTAGCAAGCCATTGAATATTATCAGTAATGTAGGCACAGTGATAACTTCTTCTAAATCATCTGCAGTGTTCCAGTTTAAAGGAACAACTAATTCCAAAATAAGCGGATTCACCATAATAAACACTGGAACTGGCCAGGGTATACTTATAGATTGCTCAAGTAATGTGACAGTTTCCAGCGTCAAGGTGAGTTCTACCAATGGAACAGCAGTAGAGGTTAATGAAGGTGCTGATGTTACCATTAGAAGCAGCACTATAAGCGATTCTCTGGTAGGGATCAGTGTTTCTAATAGTGATAATACCCTAATCAGTAAAAATAACATTTACAATAATGTAAAAGGAGTGGTTGTAGAAAACAGTAAGGGTACTACTCTCAGTAAGAATCAGATACTAAATAATGAAGATAAAGGGATATTCATAGAAAACTCAAGCAATATCGATGTTAAGGATAATAAAATCAATGAAAACGGTTATGGACTGGTCATGAATAATGTAACTGATGCGCTTATTGAAGGTAATGATATCATGGATAACGATCGGGATGGAATTACTCTAAATGGAATAATAAAAGATACAACCATTTTAGGCAATGTAATACAGAAAAATAATATCGGAATTATGTTCAATTGTAAAAATGAGAATTTAGCTATAAAAGGCAATCTAATCACAGACAACACAGTGAAATCCGGTGATAAGAATCATGGTGGATTTGGTATAGAATTTGGTTCTAATTTTGCTGAGTCTTCAACGTTCCTGGTAGAGCATAATATAATCTGGGATAATACTGAAATGGATTTCCATGGATGTACTTATCCCGGGGACTGTTTAAAGGGTTCTAACTGGTTTGGAACTTACTGTAAAGCAGTAAGTTATGATCCCCCTATGACGATGGAGCTAACTAAAACTGGAGACAGCACGTTTACCTTGAAATTTTATGATGGTGTGACTGGTGAGTTAGTGACGGATTTCCCATCTATAAATGCAATATTTAAAATGGGCGCATATTCACAGGCGGTTATTGTGGTTGATGGAGTTGCTACGGCAGTTTTTGATAATGTGCCCCTTATGGGCCAAATAATTGTTAATATTTATGGACATAATGTAGCCATCAATTTTAATTCCCAAATAACTGATCCTGATGATTCTGGTAGTGGTGATGATGGGTCTGGTTCTGGGGATGATTCTGGTAGTGGTGATGATGGGTCTGGTTCTGGGGATGATTCTGGTATCGGAAATAATCCTGGTTCTGGCACTGATGATGGGTCTGGTTCGGGGTCTGATGGTAGTACCAGTGTTATTGTGGGGGATGATTTTGATGGTGATTCAGATTCTTCTACTGATGTTGGCAGTGATTCTGAAGCTGGGGGGGTTCCTGAAGATTCTAGTAGAAGAATGCCGAATTTTGCAATGTCAGTTTCTTCAGTAGGAAATGCATTAGGTGATGGTAGTTCTTCGAATGGAGGTACATCTACGGTTCAAGAGCTTATTGTCAGTGAAATAAATCATAATGGGAGTATTTGGGGTATAATCGGGGTTATTGTACTTTTAATCGGTGTGATTTTAGCGTATTACCGGAAAGACATCATGTCTATGATTCGAAGGTCTAAAAATTAACTCCCCCCTACAAAATTCTATTTTTTTTAGAAAATTTCGTAGGAAAACGAATAGAAAAGAATTTATCACTCCATATAAAAAAAAGAAATAACATAAGAAAAAAGAAATTAAATACTAGTGACATCCTAAAAAAAAATTGAATAAAAAAATTACTAAAAATTAATTTACTCATTTTTGCACATAAAATGGATGCTCAGCACTGTCTTTCTTATCCAGAATCTCTTTTATAGGTGGCTCCTGGTTCATAGCCCTTCTTATTGCTAATTTGGTTGCCTCGTAGTTGTAGCGGTAAATTTTATCGTTGTCTTCTGCAGCCGGGTGGATGAAAACACCGACGATGATACACAGGTCCTCCACGTCACCTTCTGGGATGGTGCCTTCCTCCACACAGTCTGCCACGGCCATGGCCACAGATTTCTGGGCCGGTCCAAAATTACGCACAGCATCCTCCATTCCCCGGATACTGACCTTAGGCACTATCATGGTTATGGGTTTACAAACCAGGTTAGGGGCGATGACTGCAAAAAGTGGGGTGTGCTTTTCCACCTGATTAGTCAATGCATTTGCAAAGGCCTGCCCAACAGGGCCTGATTTATCTCCAATCAACAAATCTATATGTGCTACTTCATTTCCTTTGCCAACCAACGCTTCACCATTTAAGTACATCAAATACACCTCTTGTAAATTTTTTTATATACAAAAAAATATAAAATGGGGGATTACATACCCTGTAAACTCAGATCTAGCATCTTCTTGGTCTCTGCCGCAAGTTCCGGTGGAAGGCCAGTTATATCCATACTCAGGAATCCTCTGACAATCATGGAAGCAGCTTCATCTTCAGTTAAACCACGGGACATCAGGTACTGAACTTCTTCTTCGGCGATCTTACCAACCGCAGCTTCGTGGGACAGTTCCAGGTTGGTAGCACTACCTTCCAGTTCAGGTACCGAATAGATCATGGAATCATCTGATAAAACCAGCCCCATACACTCCAGGTGTCCTTTCACTTCCTGTGATTGGCCTGCTAGGTGTCCCCTGGTATAGATCTGTGATTCATCATTGGACACGGCCCGAGTAACCATTTCGGTACTGGAATTCCTTCCGGTAAGTATGGTACGGGAACCGGTGTCCAGGACGGAATCCTTCTTACCACTTAAGATTGACTGGAACACTGCTCTGGAATTTTCCCCCTGACAGTAAGCTGTAGGGTAGGTCTGGATGGTACGGACTGGACTGGTCAGGATGTAGTTGCTGATGTAAGTGGTGTCATCCCCCAGGATCACACCGGTACGGGGCCGCACCTCCACCTGCTCTGCCCAGTTATGTACCATGGTAAAGGTGATCTTCGCACCTTTCTTAAGGTAGAACTCTGAAACCCCTACATGAAGGGCTCTCTGAATGTCAGATCCGGTAGTACAACCAGTTATGATGTGTAGTTCTGAATTTTCCTCGGCGATGATTATGTTGTGAACTGTCTGGGCTACATCCGCCCCTCCAATGAACATACAGGCCTGGATTGGGAATATTTCTTTAGAATTAGGTAAGGATCTGATAAAATAGCCACCTGATTCTCTTAAAGCCGTTTCAGCGGTATATTTATCAGCATCCACCGCCACTGCTTTCCACATGTAATCATTTAACCAGTCGTGTTTTTTTAATGCGTCTTTCATGTTCATGAGTTCTATGGATTCTGACTGGCAGTTGGTGCAGACTCCTGACTGGTCGATCTGCAGAAATGTACCTGATCTACCGGTCCCGCTTGGTTCAACCCCTACGTTAAGGACATCTTTTTTGTACTTTTCTGGAAGTTCTTCCAGGGTTTCTAACTCTTCGTGTTCGCCGGGTTCTTCCTTTTCAAATTCTTCCAGCTCTATATCTTCACCCAGCGCAGCTTTCTTTTCTCTGGCCTTAAGAGCCCTTTTCTTCAGTGTATCAGTTTGCAACATTCAACACATCCTTTGAATCCTTCTTTCCTAACATCTTCTAAAATTTCATCGGGATTGCCTGAACAGGCTATCCTGCCATCCATTAGCACGTGGGCGGTGTCTGCGGTGACGAAGTTCAGGATATATCCTAAATGGGTGATGAGTAAACCGGAATTCTTTCTTAATCCTGGCTTCTTATCTTTATCCAGTAGAGTGTTTATCTCCTCTGCCAGAAGTTCCACATTTTCGATATCCACTCCGGAGTCGGGTTCATCAAACATGATGAAGTCGGGTTTCTGGGCCAGAAGTTGTAATATTTCTGATCTTTTAACTTCACCGCCGGAAAAGCCCAGATTCACATCTCTTTCCAGGAATCTTTCATCAAATTTAAGTTTACTCGCCTGTTCCGTCATCTCCGGACTTAACTCCTCCTTAACATCTTCATGATGTTCGATTTTCAGGAGGTCCATTAGTTTTACACCTCTTATTGCCGGGGGGTTCTGGAAACTAACACCTATTCCCATTTTAACCCTTTCTGTGGTGCCCAGGTGGGTGATGTCTTCTCCCTTGAAGATGATCTCTCCCCTGGTTATATTGTATTTGGGAAAACCCAGTATACTCATAAATAGTGTACTTTTACCCGACCCATTAGGCCCTAAAAGTACGTGGGTTTCGCCTTCATCTATGTACAAATCGATGTCACTTAAAATCTCTTTTTCATCTACTTCTACGGCTAAATCTGTTATTTCAAGGAGCAATTTCAACCACCACCATCTTTTGACCAAATTTTTAATATCATACCTTGTGAAATAAAATTTTACATTAATATTATGTACATTATGCGGATAAATAATTTTAACAATAAGATAAATCTTAAGCCAACATTCAAAGCTTTCAAGGAATTAAGTGGTCTTAAAATAAAATGAATTGCTAAAATGTCCTTAATTTTTTCTAAACTGGCGGGTATATATTTTTTATAAATTTTAATATGCATAATTATTTATTTTACTATTTACATACTAAAAACTGTCTTACCACAAATGAAGGATTGGATATGATGGAAAAAGAACCACATAACATCGGTAATGGTAAAGATTTCAAGAAGATACATACTCAAGAAGATAATCTGGTTAAGTTAATCGACAAAAAACTTAAGGAGCTCGAGAGATTAGAAAATCTTTTAGATGAAGGGGGAGAACTTTCCAAGGTTTATGCAGAGGCTTTCCGGTTATCTGGATTTAGTTTCATTGCTGATATGTTAGATGAATATGGTGAAGAGGATTTATTTGCCGATCGGGGTAACTTGGGCTATTTATATGTCCCACTGGTAAATGTCAAAAGAACGCTACTCTATTTTAAAGATAGTTACCAGATTTTATCTTTAGAACTTATAAGAGAAGTTTACAGGTTTAAAGAGAGAAATAAAAAGGCTCATGAGGAAGGTAGGGAAAAACTTCCCCAGGAATCCATAGAAAAGTTGGATGCAAAGGTTCTTAAAATAATGGAGATATGGAGAGAAAATTACGAATAGAAAAATCATGAATAGTATACAAATAGAAAAATGATGAACAAACCAATGCGACCTGCCACTTTTTATCGTTCATTCAGTATTACAAAAACCCCGATCCATATTCAAATATATAACCTTTTCGAATTTGTTTTATAAGTAACCTATATATTAGCTATTTTTATATCCATATACTAATGTACTCTAATTTGGTACATCTAATAAAATAAGGAGGAAACTCTATGGCTGAGGATGATATAAAACTAGTTATGTTTTGTTGTAACTGGTGCTCCTACGGAGGAGCAGACACCGCTGGTACTGCAAGGATGCAATATCCTCCAAACGTCCGTGTAATAAGAGTAATGTGCTCTGGACGTATTGAACCACAATTTATTTTCAAGGCATTCCGAGAAGGAGCCGACGGTGTAATCGTAGCCGGATGTCACCATGGTGACTGTCACTACGACGCTGGAAACTACAAGTTAGACAGAAGAATGAGATTGATTTACAAACTGGCAGATGAAATAGGAATTGGAAGAGAAAGAATCCACCACGACTGGATATCTGCATCAGAAGGAGAGAAATTCGCAGAAACTGTGAAGATGATGGTGAACAGAATCAGAGGTCTTGGCCCATCACCACTCAAAGAACAGCTAGCAGTAGAAGCATAGAGGTGAATAATTATGGCAGAAAAAGCAAAAATCGCAACTATGTGGCTGAGTGGATGTTCCGGATGCCACCTTTCCATCGCCGATATACACGAAGCAATTATCGATGTAATGGGGCTAGCAGACTTCGAATTCATGCCTGTATTAATGGACGTGAAATATGACGAAGTTCCAGACGACCTGGATGCCATCATAATAGAAGGCGGAATCCGAAACGATGAAAACCGTGAGTTAGCCGAAATGCTACGTAAAAAAGCCAAAATAGTAATAGCATATGGATCATGCGCTTGTTACGGTGGACCACAAGGTGTCGGAAACCTAAACACAGCCGATGAACTTATTGAAGAAGCTTACATTAACTCTCCAAGTACACCTAACCCTGAAGGAGTTATACCACACGAAGATATACCACACCTTGAAAGTAGAGTAAGACCACTCTCGGAAGCAATAGATGTAGATCTGGCCATTCCAGGATGTCCTTGTCTGTCCAGTGTTGTTGCAGAAGCAGTTGTAAATTTACTCACGGGTAAAGAGATAGTTTTACCTAAAACCAACCTGTGCGAAGTATGTCCTAGAGAAAAACCACCAGAAGGAATGGCCATGGACAAAATCGTCAGACAGTTCGAATTAGGAGTACCAGAACCTGATCTATGCCTGGTACCACAGGGACTGATCTGTATGGGACCAGCTACCACCTCAATATGTGGAGCAGAATGCCCATCCATAGCCGTACAGTGCAGAGGATGCTACGGACCAACACCAAGCGTTATGGACCAGGGAGCCAAGATGATCTCCGCAATTGGTTCGGACTTCGGTGTAGAAAGGGATAAAACCGTAGACCCCGAAGAAGTTGCAAACGAAGTAGATGACATGGTGGGAACCTTCTACCAGTTCACCTTCGCATCAGCACTTATACCCATGAAAGTCCGCAAGGAGGGAAAATAAATGGTTAAACTTACAATGGAACCAGTGACCAGAATAGAAGGTCACGCTAAAATCACCGTAGAACTGGACGACGCAGGAAACGTACAGGACACCAAACTCCATGTTATGGAATTTAGAGGATTCGAAAAGTTCCTGCAGCAGAGAAACATCGAAGAAGCACCACGAATCGTACCCAGAATATGTGGTATCTGTGACGTACAGCACCACTTAGCCGCAGCTAAAGCAGTTGACGCCTGTTTCGGATTTGAAAACGGAACTGACATCCTCCCCACAGCATACAGGATGAGAGAAATCGAGAACTGGGGATCCTACATGCACTCCCACGCACTCCACTTCTACTTCCTGGCAGCACCTGACTTCATAGCAGGAAAGGACAGGAAAACCAGAAACGTTTTCCAGATCATAAAAGACGCACCAGACTTAGCTTTACAGGCAATAGAACTCAGGAAAAACGCATTAGACATTGTTAAAGCAACCGGTGGAAGATCCATACACCCAACTTCATCCACTCCGGGAGGAATAACCACCGAACTGGACGATGAAACCCAGAAAGATTTACTCGCCAAAGCACAGAGAAACATAGAACTAGCAGTAGCCACCATTGAAACAGCAAAACCAATCTTTGAAGAAAACATCGACTTAGTAAACTCCTTAGGTAACATTGAAACCAAACACATGGGATTAGTTAAACCGGGAGGAGTTTGGGATGTCTACGATGGTGACGTGCGAATAAAAGATGAACAGGGAAATGTGTTCCGTGAATTCAAACCAGCAGATTACCTGGACACAATTGCAGAACATGTTAAACCATACTCCTGGCTTAAATTCCCATACATCAAAGAACTGGGTTACCCAGATGGTATATACCGGGTAGCGCCACTTTCCAGGATCAACGCATCTGATAAAATGCCAGATGCTGCACCACAGGCACAGGAATATTATAAAGAGTTCAAAGACACCTTTGGATACGCGCAGCAGACCCTGCTGTTCCACTGGGCCAGACTGATAGAGATTATTGCCTGTGCAGAACTAGCAGCCGATGCTCTGGAAGAAGACCTTTCCGGCCAGAAATTCCCAGAACCAATGGAAAGACAGGCTGGTGAAGGTGTAGGAATAGTAGAAGCACCAAGGGGAACCTTAACTCACCACTACGCTTGTGATGAAAATGGACAGATAACCAAGGCCAACATCGTAGTTGCAACCATCCAGAACAACCCAGCCATGGAAATGGGTATCCAGAAAGTTGCAAAAGACTACATAAAACCTGGTGTGGAAGTGGACGACAGCATCTTCAACCTCATGGAGATGGTAATCAGGTCCTACGACCCATGCTTGTCATGCGCAACCCACACCATAGACAGCCAGATGAGACTAGCCACCCTCGAAGTATACGACAGCCAAGGATATTTAATAAAGAAAATCTAACCGTAAGGTGATAAAAAATGATAGTAGTCAACAAAGAAGGCTGCATCAGATGTGGCGCATGCCAGGGTACCTGTCCCACAGCCGCTATAGCCGTATCACCAGAAGATGTAATCTACTGTGACCTGTGTTCAGGCGAGCCTAAATGTGTGGAGGTCTGCCCTCAAGGCGCACTAAAAACCGGTGAAGTGGCGGTTGGTCCCGAAGGAAAATTGGAAACCAGAATAGTTTTCAACCCTTCCCTATGCGATGAATGCGGTGATTGTGTAGAGGTTTGCCCTCCCCAGATTATGAAACTGGATAAGGACAAAATGAGCAAAGTACCGTTAGAAGGTTACTGTGTAATGTGTGAACAATGCGTGAACGTATGCCCGGTAGATGTAATCGGAATTGAAGGTGTTAAAGAACCGGCAGTTAAAGAGGAAGTGATAACCGGACCTATATACATCGGCGACTGTGTAGGTTGTGGATTGTGTGTAGATGAATGTCCTGTTGATGCGATTACTCTCGACGAGCCCGGTGGAGTCATCGAAATTGATGAAGACACATGTACCTACTGTGGAGTATGTGCACAAACCTGTCCTTGGGATGCAGTAGTCATATCTGGTCAAAAACCAACAAAACGCTCCAAAGAAGTAAAAGCATTTGCATTAGACGAAGACACATGTATAGGATGTAACATATGTGTCGAAACATGTCCTGGTGACTTTATAGCAGAAAAACCATCCAACTTAACCGTGGAACTTCCAGAAATATGCACATACTGTGGTTTATGTGCACAGATGTGTCCTGTTGAAGCCATAGACTGGGATATAGAATTAGGTCCTGCTAAACCGTCATCTGAAGAAGGACTGGTCTACGATGCAGATAAATGTAAGATGGTAGGCGAATGCATAAAGGTCTGCCCCACTGATGCCATAAGAGAAGCCGACGGATCACTGTACATGTGTACCAGATGCGGAGCATGTGCAACCGCCTGTCCTGAAGGTGCTCTGAAATTAGTGGACATAGAAAAAGAAATCGATGGAGAGAGAGTCAAACGGAAGAGGATTGAATTTACTCCTTCCAAATGCAACGAATGCGGGGACTGTGTTGAAGTATGTCCATTCAACATGCTTAAACTCGAGTCCGGTGAAAAAGTACCTCTCAAAGGTTTCTGTACCCTATGTGAGCAGTGCATACCTGCCTGTCCAGAAGGAGCATTCCAGCTAAAATAAGTTGAATTTTTTTTTTTTACTAGGTGGAATTTTTTTTTTTACTACCTAAAAATTTCTATTTTTTAAATCAACATAAATTATATCATGGCAAAGAGTTAAGAGATTCATCTCTTGGATATTTTAGCTGTTTTTGGAAGGAGAAATGGATAAAGCTAAAAAGAATATAATAATTAAAGAATGATAAAAATTTAAATTAAGTTTAATAAAATTTTTATTATTCTTCTTTATTTTTTCCAAACTGTTTTAACTGATCTTTATTTTTTCCAATGACATCTAACAAGGCTCTTATATTAGAAATATTTTCAATTAAAAACTTATCATCAACATTCTTTAAGAGATACTTGTTTTTCCCTTCAATTTGACCTTTTTTAGTGGTTTTAATATCATCTAAAAGTTCAATAACCTCTCTTATCGTAGTAATTACATTGTCCTGAGCAATTGTTCCTTTAGGAGTGTAATACGATTGATTCCTTGGAACTTCAAATATAACAATATCCCCATTTTCTATCAATTCATCTGTTAATTCAGCTTTTGTAATCTGGTTATTCTCATAAGAAGTAAAATAGAAAGACTTATTCTCCAAACACATCGCAGCTAAATACTGAGTATAATCCTCACCTTCAGAATCTTCAATAACCACACCTTTGGGAATACGAACGGTATTTAAAATTTGCCATATATTAGTAACCCCTTCTTCTTCATCAATAGCTTCATTAATATATTCTTTAAAGAAAGCAGCACGAACAAAACGTTGAGAAGGGGTAAATCCACCAGGAAGACCTGTTGTCCCAGTTCCTTGTGAAAAAGGTGTTGCAGTAAATTCACCATATTTTTTCAAACCGAATTGCTTAGGTTGAACATGAATGTAATTTCTGAGATTTTGTGTGTGCCATTCTAAATTGGGAGTATTAGTCATAACACCAACAGGATTCTCTTTAAACTTTAATTCACCGCTACTTGGCTCAATTACCACTGCAAAACCAGTCAAATCAGCAAAAATAAAATGCAGAGGTATTGATTTATTCAATATAGGCAATTCCTTATCTATTAACCTAATATTTTTTAGATCCTTTTTTAAATCTTTAATTGATTTATAATTTCCTAAAGCCCAATTCAAAAACTCCCATGGGGCTAAATTATTTTTACCTTTAATATCTTTTTTATTATAAACTGCTTCACCAGGTAAATAAAGTTCTGCAATAGCGAGTCCATGTTCATTGATTCCATCAGTAAAAATATAATTTCCAGCTATTCCTCGACCAGTCCCAAGCATTGCATACTTGTTTGTCATTTCTTTGCCATCTAAAACATGCCAACTATAATCTCTCGGTAAAAAAACAGGATTACCCTCTAAAGGAAACGAAAAATCCATTGTTCTTGCTAAAAAATGTTTATCATCTTTGGTTTTAGTAAAAATACTTGTACACATTTTTTCCCACCCTTTGATTATTTTAAGTGTTTATAAAATTTTAGGCATTTATGAAAGATGATATTACATATTATGTTTTTGTAGATACTAATAACTAATGAATAATAATATATTTGGAATGTTTAATAACTTCTACAAACCAAAGAAATATAAAATACAAAAACAAAGAAAACAAGCCAAATAAACCACCAAAAAAATAATAAAATCTAGCACCTATAACTATACGTGAGCGAAGAGTCAAGATACGATTTATCTCTTGGAAATCAAGTATATCTTTTAAGATGAGGGTCTGAAATGGCAGATAACACTGAAGGTCCTGAAAGATTCATCTGTTTTAAACTTAACAAAGTAAGGCGTAAAATACATCGATATTATGAAGGCAAATTAGCCTCTTTTAACATCACTCCCGTTCAATTCTATGTGCTCAGTGCATTATGGGATAAGGAGGAAGTTAGATTTAAAGATCTCTCACGTATTTTGGATATGGACGGTGCCACACTTACTGGAATTCTGGACAGACTGGAGAAACGGGGGTTTATAAAAAGAAAGGGAGATCAATGTGACCGCCGATCAGTTTTGGTGTCTTTAACTCGTAAATCAAAGGAAATAAAGCCCCAGATGATAGACATTGCCCAGGACCTGGATAAGGAATTTAGGGATAAAGTATCCCCTGAAGAATTCCAGTTGTTTCTTAAAATTTTAGATGAGCTTTAGCTGACCCGAAAATTTTATACATTCAAGAATATTTATTTGTATACAAATAATTGTTCATGTGCCTATGAAAATTGAAGACCTCGATCTTTCGGAAAATATTTCCAAACAAAAACTACTGGATGTGTTGAAATCTGAAGCAGATAAAGTACATGTTATAGATATAATGTTCGCATGCTCCCACCTAAAAGAGGAATCTAAATATGTGCAGGCGAGCTACCGTAAAGAGTATGACCGGATATACATTGAATCCTTCTTGTTGGGCATCAAAAAAATAAGAGAGGATAAAAACTCTTATCAGGGATTTGTAGATACCCGTGAACTTAAAAAAGCATTTAAAACTTTAAAAAGCCAGGAAACCCGGGTAAAAACCGATTATCCCCAGCATTTACGTTTTTTCAGAATCTATAGGCTCATCACAATCTACACCACATTTGTACGGGACCAACCAGTTCATCCAGTGGGAATGCCCTTTCCAGGTGGGTTTAAAATCAAATATGAAAATGGTACATATTACTGTCCAGTCAAGGAAAATCAGAAAGATAATCCTGGAGCTGTTTGTGGAATCTGCATAGCTGAACAGGATAAAGACGTCTAAAAAACAGGATTTTTTTAAGTAAAAAAATCAGGGAATAAATTAAATGAAAGGAACCAGATGAATTTCACCGGATAAAGTAAAGGATTAAAAATTATGCAAAATAGATGGGAGCAGATGATACAGGTATTTACTTCCATAAAAATTATAAAAGTCCCGATTCCATTCCTATAGAGAGCTCTTTCGGAATCTCAATCCCTCATAGTGCTGGTATTTCAACAGATCGATAACTGCCAGAGTGAAGACGACCAGTTCGCTCAGTAGGCATTAGAATGGTCACAGAATTTCACATGCCTGCCTATAAACTGGCAAATTTGCTAAAGAGAGAATTCAAAGCCAGGGTGATGATCGTATCTGGAGCAGGCCCGGTAAACATCGATAAAGAAACAGGTATGCCCATCAGGATATGTTTCATTACGCCCATGCAGGCTGTGGCTGCGGGACTGGGGAATTTTAGCAGGCATAACCTGGTACTTCACCCAGAAATGGGTTCAAAGATGGTGTTTACTGCAATTATCACCGATCTGGACATCCAAGGTGGCACCCCCTTTCGAGAGGTTATGCACAGACTGTGGTGTATGTGTAGATCAGTGCTCAGTCCATGCTCTGGACCTAGAAAATAAAACAGACGTCAGAAAATGTGTTCTTAACAGTCAACCCTGCGGAGTTCATGGTATCCGGAAGTTCTTGGAAAAATTTACCCGAAAGCAGCCCCGAGGAACAGAAATGATGCTCCAGGGGAAAATTTGGTAAATTGTACCAGGAACTGGCTTTAGGCTCCCAGTATGTTCGTTTCAACTGCACCAAGAGCTGTCCTGTGGGGGATTGAAAAAAAATTTTATATTAACTTCCCTTTCTAAATCTTTATATAAATTTCATGCTTATCCAGGTCTATCTCCACTATTTGACCTGTTATCTGTTTTTTATTGAATAGAATATCCTCCAGGTCTATGGTATCACCATCGATCTTAATAGAAATCACATCTTCCATTATTTTCTCGTTGTCTGTTGTGTAAATGGTTGATTCGCACATTTATATCACCCTATTATTCTTGATTTTTATAATATAATTTTACTTATTCTGATTTTTTATTCTAACTATATCTTATGATCCTAGTCATTCTAATGAGATATCATAAGTTTAGTGTGATCAATCACATAAATACTCCTTTTTAGTGAACTTATGATATTTTTCATTATTTTATGAAAAAGTGTTATTCAAGTTAGTGTTATTTATCACATAAATTACCGATTTATGGGAATAATTTCACACATAATTTTAAAATTTTATAATATTTTACGTACGAACAGTTCGTATAATCGAAAACTATATATTATTAAAGTATTAAAAGTAAGTCACAAACTTAATTGGCTATAAAAAATTATAGGGAGAGAAATTTAAGGGGATATTATGAGAAATAAACTATTGGCAATATTTATTTTCATATTTGTGGTAATTTTAACATGTGGAGCTGCATCAGCAGCCGATACACTGAATAACACGGTAAATAGCGGTGATAATGGCATTTCAGATCTTACACATAATCAAAATGCTCTTAAAAATAATACTATAACTAATGATACTCACACATTACAGAACAACACCACCGAACAGGTATCTGCCACAAAAAACTCTTCAAATCCCGTTTCACAAATTACAATATCCGGTAATGTAAAACAGTGCTCCAATGGTCAGCCGTTCTCTGGAGTGACCATAACCGTTAAAACATTAAAGGGAAAAATTTTAGACCAAACTTGCACCAATGTCAATGGTAACTACTTGGTGACTTTTCAAAGTAATGAAACTGCCTTTGATGTAAGTGCCAGCCACACCGGTCATGGAACAGTGACTGAAACTGTAAACTTAGATCCCCGAAACAGTCGGGGTAGCGCTAACTTTACAATGGCCCCCGACCCCGAAGTTACCATCTCCAACCCCGGAGATGTTTTCATCAACGAAGACTTCAACTTCACCATCTCCTTCAACAACGCCGGTAACACCACCGGATTCGGTCCCATCGTGGAACTGAAACTGCCATCAAAAATCACGTTTAAAAATGCTAAATTCCTTACATCCACAGGAATACCAATAACCGCCATCGATCTGGGAGTGTTCCCCTCATCAGGAATGATTAACAACCCTTACACTCATAGACCAGCTTATGGAAATCCCGGTGAACATCTGTGGGTTCTCTTCTATCCCCTGGGAAGTTTCACCCCGGATCAACCATCAGCCACCATCTACGTCAACGCACACCTGGCCCAAAATACCTCGCTGGGAACTCCACTTACCATCACCGCGAAACCATGGTTCCAATTTGGTAACAGCCCCACCGGCACAGTTTCTGTAGAAGGAGACCCTGTTTCTGCCACTGTGAATCCTACAGTGATCAAACTCACCAAAAAGGCCATTCTACACGAAAATGAAACTGCCACCGGACCAAATTATCCTTATACATATCAACTCATCCTGAATATTGCCAATGGAGCAACAGTCACTAATATAGATGTAACTGATATTATCCCTGGCAACTTACAGTTCATCGATGTCACCAGCACAGCAGGGGGAACTGTAACCCACCAACCTTCCACAACCACCCCTGGAGGAAACCTTACTATTCATTTTAATTCTGTTACCGGAACAACTGGTCAAGATCGGATCATAACTTACCGGGTTTACGCACCAGAATTTAACAACGCATCCCAACCGGTACTGAATCCCAACACAGGATCCAGTGTTACCGCAAAAAACAACGCCACTGTCAATGGAACTTATCTAAGCCAGTCAGTGGGATCAGGACCAGTTTATGACACAGTTTACCTCCGTTCACTGGCCATCCAGAAAACCGTAAATAACATAAGTTCCAACTCCACCAAACCCGGTGATACCCTAGAGTACAAACTGAACTTCCAGGTATCGGACTTCTTTGCCATCAAAGACATAATCCTCACCGATACACTGGGTGATGGACAAACATTTGATGCAAGTTTCATTCCCCATCTACATCTAGTAGTTAACGGTGTCACCATCAACCTGGACTTCACAGGCTTTTATTCAGTGGTACACCATCCCTACACCGGCACATCTAATCCTGCTGCAGGAACCACCACCATCACCTTCTACCTATCAGACCTCCTGGAACACTATGGTTACAGCGGACTCTTAAAAGGAGGCCTCTATGATAATCGTACGATTAATGTAGGGGCGACCACTGGAAACATAACATTCCATTCCAAAATCGACGTTGAATATGAAAATCCGGCCAACTTCCCCTCAGGAAATTCTAAACTGGTCTCTGGAGATTCTACAAACAACCAGATCACCATAAATGGAAAACTGGATCATAATAATCACACGGTTAACGAATCAAGCAGTGCCGGAGTGGAAATTGAAAGACCAACCATTGAAAAGACCATCTACGCCATCAACGGCAACACTTCCTTCGACCCAGAACATGGCCTGGGACCAGGCGACACAGTAACATTTTCACTCTACGTGGTAGTTCCCACCACCAACCTGGAAAACTTTACCCTCACCGATTATCTGCCCATACCATTCCTGGTGGCCGGCCAAATCACAGGCCAGTACACTGGTTCAGGCATTCCACCAGCGGGTACATGGATGTTTGCATCTGATGACACCCTTAGTAAGGTCTACGGGATTTTACCAACCGTACACATTAACTCAGCTGAAAACACAATAACCTTCTTCTACGGAACATTCAACAACTCCAACCAACCTTTAAGCATTGTTCACATCCTTTTCACGGCCACCGCCACTGATGAACCCATGGCTGATGGGTTATACCTTGCCAATCTGGTGCAGATGAAGTACAGTAACAGTAAGGAAGATTTTGCCACAGACGATTCTGCCGTATTATTAAAGACTAAAGAACCCCAGCTCAACATAACCAAAACACCCAATCCAACCACCGGTGATGCTGGGGACAATATAACCTACACCATCACCGTGAAAAACACAGGACACTGGAACGCATATAACATCACCATTAAGGATATCCTACCCCCAGAACTTACTAACCCATCATTAGTTAGCATAGTGGACAACCTAGGTAATACTCTAAGTTATACAGGAAACCTGTTTACAAATGGCATCACCCTATCCCAACCACTGGGCGGAGCTGGAGATCCAATTAACACCATCATAATCACCGTCCGGTGCACACTGGCAGATAATGTATACCCCCGACAGGTTATAGAGAACACAGCACAGATCACCAATTTCTCGTCCACCGACGGAGGACCCAACTATGTTAAGGTACAATCGGACTACGAAGCCAAAGCTAAGGTGAACGTCACCGCCCCTACCATAAATAAGGAAGTGACACCCAACAATCAGACTATTGGAGAGAATGGAACGGTAAACATCAACGTAGGTCTTCCAGAGGGAACCATCAAAAACCTGGAAGTGAACGATACCCTGCCACTGGGTATAAATTATACAGGAATCTATCAGGTAACCCCCGGGTCAGGTATAACTTTAGGCAACCTCACCACCACCACAGGAACATTATCCAATGGAAGACAGTGGGTGAAATTCCTCTGGGACACGGTAACCATAGCCCCCAGTACCCAAACCCTACTGCACACCCTGAACATCACCTTCAACACTCTGGTAGCAGATAACACCACCCAAAATCCACGTGGTCCTCCTTATACCATAACAAAAACCAACAACGTTTCCTTAAACTGGACAAATAATACCGGTTCCACCATCAACGATAGTTACACCTTCAACGTGATCCAGCCACATCTGGTGATCGATAAATCTGTAAACCCCACCACCGCCAACGCTGGACAGACCGTAACCTATACTATAACCGTGAGGAATAACGGATCATCCAATGCCTACAACTTCAGGATGGAAGACGTTCTCGTAGGAAACCCGGCAAGAAATGTTTTCTTTGATTTATCCTCTTTCCAGGAACTGGCAACACCAGCCGGTTACAGCATGAGTTACAACACTACCACGGGAGTTTTAACTTACTGGGCAAATCCGGGTGTTTATATAGCACTTTCAGATCCCTTACTACAATTCCGCTTTGCCTTAACCCTCCTGGACAGCGCACCTTCCGGTTCAACCTTCCGCAACACCGCCAACGCAACTTATGCTTCCCTAGAAAACGGGGGAAGAAATTACACAGACTCTGATTACACTGACCTTAACACGGTAGCTTCAAATGTAAACAAATCTATCATAGCCCATTCTGAACCAGCCACCCCTAACGGCTCTACAGCACTCATAGGGGAGGTTTTAACCTACCGGTTAAACTTCACAGTACCCAAAGGAGTGACCTATAATGCCATAGTTACAGATATACTACGCCACACAGGTTACGGAGATCTGCAATATATCATTAACTCCTGGACTTACAACATCCCATCAGGGGTAACAGCTTCCAACAACCCTCCTCTATTCAATTACAACTCAACAACAGGAATCTTAACCTTCAACTTTGGAAACATAACCAACTCCAACAATGGAGATGCTGTGATAACCCTAAGTTTCAAAGCACTGGTGATGAACACCGCCAACAACCAGAGAGGAACCATCCTGAGAAACCAGGCCAGACTAACCTATCAGAATGCAACAGGAAACACAATCAATACTCCTTACTCCACTGTAGACACCACAGTACAGATCCCTGCTCTAAACACATCCAAAACAGCAAACCCCACCACCGCCCAGGGCAGCGACACCATAACCTTCACCGTACGTGTCCAGAACCAGAACGTGACCAACTCCCAGACAGCCTACGACCTACAGGTAACCGACCCCATTAACCTTAACTACCAGAACCTTACAGTTCAGAGCATAACCCCCAACGGAACCGGAATCACCGTAACTGACAACTCTACAGGAAGCCTGCTTAACCTGTTCATCAACAAACTAGCCCCTGGAGAATACGTAGATATAGTATACATGGTGAAGGTAATTCAAAATGTAACCTACAATTCCACCATCCAAAACACGGTAACACTTACTGGAACCAGCCTTCCCGGGACCCATGGAACTGATAATGCCACACCAGGAGATCCAAGAACAGAAACTGGAGAAAGAACAGGTACAGGGGGAGTTAACAATTTAACATCCGTTTCTGCGGCCACGGTAAACACCGTAGCACCCACCATCTCCAAAACTGTCGAGGAAAATAAAACAGTTAACCGGGCCATAGGCGACACAGCCACAGAGAAAATAACCATAAATCTACCTGAGGGAACCACCAGTCAACTTCGAGTAGTGGATGTTCTCCCTGCAGGCCTAACAGCCAGTAACTTCAATTACTCATACAGCACAGGAGTCACAGCCCAGTATAGCACTCCACAGGTTACCCAAAATGGCAACACCTACTACTTCAACTTTGGAAATGTTACCAGTTCCCAGCCAGGACAGATAAACATCACCTACACAGTTCTGGTGAAAAATGTCATAGGCAATCAAAACGGAGTTAACCTAACCAACAACGCCACTCTATTCTACCGAAACGGTAATGGAACCGAAGTAAACGCTGGATCAGACACCGCCAACATCAAAGTCATAGAACCAGATTTACAGATAACCAAAACCGGTGACACCAACCTCAAACCCGGCCAGCCAGGTAACTTCACCCTTAACATATCCCACACAGGAAACAGCACAGCGGATGCCTATGATCTGAAAATAACAGACCTCCTCCCTACCGGCATGACTTACCAGTCCGGATCTGCAGTCTTACCTGCAGGATGGTCTGTGGATACATCTTCACTCCCCGGTGCGATCATCTTCAAAGGAACCCAACTCCTACTGGGAGATACTGTAAATATAACTTATAAATGTATAATAACCAGTGATCCAGCTATCGCTGGACAAAACCTGACCAACCAGGCCATTTTAACCTATGCATCTGCACCCCCAACCCATCCTGACCGGAGAACAGGTGAAGACGGACCAGGCGGTCTTAATGACTATTACACCAATGATAGCTGGCAGGTGCACGTCCTGGGAGCGGATCTCCAGGTGACCAAAACTGGAACCAGCCAGGTCTACGCCGGCCAACAGGTTAACTACACGGTAACCGTAAAAAACAATGGCCCGGACACCGCGGAAAATGTGAATCTAAAGGATGAATTCGCATCACCATGGTTTGAAAGGCTTTCCAACCTCCAATACCGTGTCTTCGATGGTTCAAGCTGGACCGGATGGACACCAATCCTCAATAATCCCTGGAACATACTTTTAGGTGATATAACCAATGGAAACAGTAAAATCATCGAAGTAATGGGTACAGTTTTATCTTCTTCCCCTGCAGGAACCATAACCAACACAGCCACAGCAAATTCCACAACTCCCGACCCTACACCCGAAAATAAAGATACAGCAAATACCAACGTGGAAACCCGGGCCGATCTGTCCATTACTAAAACAGGAACTCCCAACCCAGTAGTTGCAGGAAAAACACTAACTTATACCATAACAATTCACAACAAAGGGCCATCTGATGCTCAAAACGTGATCCTTACCGATGACGTCACTTCCTTCCTGAACAACCCTACATTCACCACATCGTTAGGTAGTTCAGGAAACTGGGTAGGAAATCTTAATCTGGGCGTCCTGGCATCTGGTAACACGGTTACCATTACCATAACTGGTAAGGTCAAACCTTCTATAACCCAGACCATAAACAACACAGCATATGTGTCATCCCCAACCGATCCTGATGCACAGCCAGATAACCCAAAACAGGATAGTTGGGAGACAAACGTGACAACCACGGCAGATCTTACTGTAGTCAAAACAGGTAATCCTAATCAGGTAGTACCCGGTCAAACCCTTACCTACACCATTAAAATAACAAACAATGGGCCTTCCGATGCACAGGATGTGACACTGACAGATGAGATTCCATCAGTAATCCTGAATCCCCAGTACTCCCTGGATGGTCAGACCTGGCACATATGGACAGGATCACTATCTCCATTCACCTTAGGTGCAAATGAAACAGTAACCATACTGATAAGAGGTACAGTCTCTCCAGGAGCAACGGAAAACTTTAACAACACTGCAGTGGTGACCTCACCAACCGATCCCAACAATCCTAAAGAATCAACAACAGAAACCCATCTTAAAACAGCCGATATAGGTGTGACTAAAAATGCCAGTAATTTAACTCCGAATTATAAGGATATGGTGAAGTTCATAATCAAGGTCACTAATTATGGGCCTGACGAAGCCACAGGAGTGAAGGTGACCGATCTGCTACCTGCTGGTTTACAGTTCATCAATGCAACTGCATCTCAAGGTTCATACGATCCAATTAATGGAGTTTGGGATGTAGGTAGTTTAAGTGTGCCTTTAGATGGTCTTAATTCGGCTACTTTGACTATCTGGGCACAGGTAATGAAGACGGGATCCATTATTAACAATGTGACTAAAACTGCGCAGAACGAGTACGATCCCAACCCGGACAACAATCAGGATTCAAAAACTCTGGAAGTACCACCCGCCGCTGATCTGAAAGTAACCAAAACAGTAAACAATTCACGACCTTACGTACACGACACCATCCATTTCACCATCATAGTACAAAACCTGGGCCCTGACACTGCAACAGATGTCTATGTAAAGGACATACTACCTGCAGGAGTAACTTATGTAAATTCCACAGCCAACTACGGTTTATATGATCCGGATACCGGAATATGGACCATTGGAAACCTTCCACAAAATACCACAGCACAACTTTTGATCACCTGCGTGGTGGAGAAAGTGGGACCACTGGAAAACACGGCACACGTCTATTCCTCAACATACGATCCAGTTATAGACAACAACAGCTCCACAACTGGTTTGAATGTAATTTCCAAACCACCTGCTCCCAACCCTACTCCAGTTAATGGTAAAACTATTGGCATGCAAAATACAGGAATGCCTCTACCGTTACTGGTCATGGCCATACTGGCGGTACTGGCTGGAGCACTAATTCCCCGCCGTAAAAAATAGAGTGGACACATCTCCACTTTTTATCCTTTTTTTATAAAAAAAATTCTAGTTTTAACATAGAATGACTTTATAATCATTAGGAGTAGATGGAGTTCCTTAGGAATATATGAAGTTTCCCTGATTTTTAGATAGATAATCATCTTCCATGACCACATTACCACCCACCATGGTCATAACCGGCATTCCTTTAACCTTGAATCCTTCAAATGGGGAATATTTTGCCTTGGACTTGAATTTATTAGGCTTAATAATCCCTTCCTTCCTCATATCCACCACCACAAAGTCTGCATCCATACCCCCCTTTATGAAACCCTTATTTTTGATGTTAAAGATTCTAGCAGGATTCTCGCACAACAGCCTCTTCAGATCTGTAAATGTCATATTTCGCTGGTTAATCTGGGTTAAAAGGAGTGGTAAGGTGGTATCCAGGTTGGGAATACCGGGAAGTGCCTTCCAGACATTCTGTTCCTTTTCAGCGATGGTATGCGGGGCATGATCGGTTCCAATGATATCCACATCATTCAAACTTCCAAATTCCAGTTTGTCTTTTTTGTCTCTAAGTGGGGGGTTGGTTTTAGCGAAATTGCCACATTTCTGGAGGTAACTGGAATTTAAAAGTAGATGATGGGGGGTGATTTCCGATGTAACCTTTAAGTCCGATTTTTTAGCTCCACCAATAAGCTCAAGGGATTCTCTGGTACTTACATGGCAGATGTGGATTTTTAAATCATATTTCTCTGCGAGCTTAAGAGCTTTAGAAACTGCGATAATTTCTGCAAGTGCTGGTCGGGCTTTGGCATATAACTCTGGTTTATATCTTCCTTTACTTTTGAGTTTAAGGGTAGAACTGTTTACAGTTTCTTTGTCTTCGCAGTGTAAGGAAATTAGAGGCTCATGACTATCATGCTTATGACCATCATTTTTTAAATTTTTTATCTCCTTAAATATTTCCTCTATCTCTGTATCATCCAGAAGGTCCGTGTACAGTTTAAATGATGCTGGTTTGAGTTCAAACAGGTTTTTAATATCTTTAAGCTTACCCATCCCAGCATGAAGACCATAATCTACCAGACTTTTATGATCTGCTATTTTAAGCTTCTCTTTAAAGGCCTTGGCAGTGTCGGTGGGTGGTCTGGTGTTGGGCATGTCAATTATGGTGGTAAATCCCCCTGCCGCTGCGGCCATGGTACCGGTGCGGAAATCCTCCTTATAGGTCAATCCCGGGTCGCGGAAATGTACATGGGCATCGATTAGACCAGGCAGGATAACAGATTCCCTTAAATTAATACATTCCTCCCTTTTGGGGGCTATCTTTTTGAGAGCTGCGATTTTACCATCCTCTATGCCCAGGGAAACTATCATGTTTTCCGGGACGATTTTTGCGTCTTTAAGCCACAGGTCAACCATGTTTAACTCCAAATGATTTTATTATAGAGAAACAGAATAAGATAATAAGAAAATTTGAAATGCTCATCAACCTATAAATTTGTCTGGACTTTTCATAAACCTTTTGGAAAATAGAAATTAATATTTTCCATAAATCTTTCCAGGGTGATACCACTGCCAAAAGAAGATTTCGTTAGAAACTTCCTCAAGAAGGATAGGAAACTTATACTGGATGATGTACGCCATAAACCTGGTAAGGGCTATGTTGAATCAGATGCCAAGATAATCGCCGATTTTACAGAGTACAATCCACTCCACAACGGCCACCTGCACTGTATGATGGAAGCAAAGAGGATGGTACCCGAGGGAATCTTCACCGCCATTGTCCCGGGGCCTCTGGAGCGTAGTGGGCGGGGTTTGCCCTATATAATCACCAGGTATGCCCGTGCCCAGGCCGCGGTAGAGTTAGGTGCTGATGTGGTGGTGGAAGGACCTCCCATGGGTATAATGGGTTCCGGACAGTATTCACTATGTCTTTCAAAGATGTTCCAGGCCCTGGATGCAGACCACATACCAAGGGGATATAAACCCTTCCCTGGATTTGAAGACATCCTGGAGAGGATTAAGGAAGGACGGGCGGTGGTCCCCAAACCCTACCGCATCGTGGATCTGGAAAGTAAAGAGGTACTCCTGAAGGGGAAGCTTGACGAGGACAATTACGTCATAGTCTCATTTTCAAAATCATTGAATAAGATTGGATTCGATTTTAAGGATAAGTTCATCTTCATAAAGCGTATAGAGGGAGTAAGCGGTACTAAGATCAGGGAAGCCATCCAGTCATCCCATCTTGAATCGGTAAAGGAGATGTTACCCGGGGAAACCATTGAAATTTTAAAGGAGGAGATGGCTCATGATAGGGCGCCGCTTGACCAGACCAGGGATGCTCCAGGCATACTCGAGAGGGTGAATGAGAGCTCTCCATGGGATATAAAATCCCTGGCCCTTATAGATGAGCGGACAACAGAGGCGTTCATGGAAAACAGGCCGTTTAATAGTTTAGAGGATATTTCAAGTTCCATATCTCGGGGATTTAGTCGGCACCATAAAAACCGGGTGCTGTCTTCTCTGGAGGCAGGCATTTTTAAGGAAGTAGTACATAGATATATTGAAAACTATCCCCAAACCATACGCATATTAAACTATAAAAACAGGGATATTCTAAAAGAATTTAAAAAGAGAATACCACACAGGAGGTTAGAGATATGTCAGTGAAAGAAGGAGATTTTTTAAGATTAAAATATACAGGAAAGGTTCAGGAAACTGGAGAAGTTTTCGACACAACCGATGAAAAAGTGGCAGAAGAAGAAGGAATTAAATCAGAAAATAAAATTTACGGCGCCATCCCCATAATAGTGGGTGCTGGCCATGTACTTAAGGGTATAGAAGAAGCCCTCATTGGTATGAAAGAGGGAGACGAAAAAACGGTGGAAATACCACCAGAAGAGGGCTTTGGACAGAGAGACCCTAATCTAATGCAACTCATACCCATGTCAGAATTCCGTAAACAGGGAATAAAACCACAGGTAGGCATGGGCATCACCCTGGAAAACACCACCGGCGTAATCAGGAGTGTGAGTGGTGGAAGAGTAAGGGTAGACTTCAACCACGAACTGGCCGGTAAAAATCTGCAGTACAACGTGAAGGTAGAGAAGATCATTGCAGACGATGAAGAGAAGATAAGGAGCATGATATCCCTGCACTACCCCAACCCCAACATCGAACCGGAAAGCCACAAGGTCACCATAGAAGATGGTAAGGTCACCATACAGATGGATGAAATGACCAAATTCGATAAGAAACCCTACGTTGATATAACCTTCGCCCGTTTCCGGATCGCCCGGGACATCTGGGAGAACATGGAGAACGTGGACAAGGTAGAATTCGTAGACCTCTTCGAGAAAAAGGTGAACGAAGAAGCAGAAGCTGAAGCAGAAGCCCCTGAAGTAAGCGAAGAAACCATACCAGAAGTTTCCGAGGAAACTGGAAAATCTACAGAAGAAACCGAGGCTTCTACAGAAGAAAATGAAAAATCAGAACCAGTAGCTGAAGAAGTCTTAGAAGAACGGATTAAAGATAAAAAATAGATCTAAAGTTGATTGTAGAACCATACTAGTAAAAAATAGTTGATTGTAGACTCAAAAATAGTTAAAAAGATAGTTGATTGTAGAATAATTATTTTTTCATTCTACAAACTTTTTATTTTCTTATTTCATTACAAAATTCAGGGCCAGGTCAAAACCTTAGGCACATGAACCCTTCTCATCCTGCTTGTAACTTCATCGGGCCAGTTTTCTTCATCAAAGCCTTTCTGGGCCAGGAATCCGAATATCCACCGGGAAATACCGATACCAGTACAACCAGTCCATATACGGTGACCATGTGCTTCTTTTATGGAGAACCCTTCTATGAAGTGGGTTCCGTGGATGTTGGCGGATACCACAGCCACACCCTTATCCTGGGTGGGTGCCACCAGCCTCATCTCATACTTAGGCACATCAGGGAATTCAATCCCTCTTTCCTCTGTTTTCCTTCCTTCCAGGTAGAATGGGTCGTCCCCTACTTCAGTGTACCATTCCAGCTCCATTTCAGTGGCCAGGTCCTCTGAGATGTGAAGTGTACTGTCACGGAGCTCTTCCACCTGTTCTGGTGTTCCCATCCATACCATCTCTGCCCTCTGGAATTCATGCACCCGGTCCAGCCCCTTGGCTCCTCCTGCTTCCCACCGGTAGGTCCAACCACTACGGTCGAAGAATTTCACGGGTAACTCTTCTTCATCTATAACTTCGTGGGAGAAGAACTCGTAGAACGGCTCGCACTGGGCCGGTGCCAGGACATAGGATGGATCCTTAAGCCCTTCCTTAAGACGGTGAATGGGGACTTCCTTGTTTATGGCCAGTTCCTGCCTGAACTTATCAAACACTTCCGGGTCTCTACGGGGCGCTGAACAGTAGTACATACCCTCCGGGAGGCCTTCCAGGTAGCGCATCTTGTTCATCACGGGTATGGGTATCAGTTTGGGCCACATGCACTCAGCGAAGTCCAGCTTGTAGACGAGCTTTTCCAGGAATATCTCCTCCATGGCCCGCTGGAGAGAGATGAGTTTAGGTCCGTAGAACCACTGGCCTTTACCCGGGAATTTTTTAACCCAACCACGCTTGGCAGCTTCTTCTGTAGCATCTCCCTTGAAGTAGAACTCCTGTTTTGGGCTGGTGGATACTATGGTGCCGGGTTCGATCTTGGTAACCAGTTTGGTCAGTTCATCGGATGGTTTGGTGACTTCCACCGTGGTTTCGTCTCCTGCAGGACCGGTTTTCACTGATTCTTTTATGAACTTCAAAACCCGATCCACCACGTGTTTCTTTAATTGTGATTCGTTCAATTCTTCAAATTCCACTTGCAACCTGTTTTCAGTTAACTCTGAGTTAGAGACGTAGGGCATATCCAGGATCTTATCGATGACAGTGGCTCCCAGGTCAACTTCCCCCTTCTTGATGGTCCCGGTTTCTTCAGCTGTCTCGGGTTCACCTGGTAATGATATATCAATTTTATAAGTATTTACGTGGATTTTACGGACTCCCAGATGGTATTTCTTACCTAATAATTGGCCCAGTGGTTTCTTCATCCGTAATAATGCGTCGTGTGCTCTTCCACGTCTTCCAGATACTATTTCCACCTTTAAGGAGTTTCCTTCAAGATCCCAGTCCACTATTTTTGAAGCGTCATCTAAAGAGTCCTGAGGGACTCCCTTTAAGAACAGATCGGTATTGGCCTGTTCTATGAATTCTGCAATGTCTTTTCGAGCCTCTGCAGCATCTTTGCTGAATGTTATTTCTCCCTGAAGAGTGAATTTCATTTCTTGCACCTGATTTTTATATAAATAAGTCAGTTTATTAATTTAATTGCAATACTATTAATAATTATTTTTCCAGTTCTAACACTTTTTCTACCATGATTTCACAAAATAACAGGTCATCAACGGTGGCCAGGAATGAATTCAGGGAATCCGAATTTAGATCATAGACCAATCTGTTTTCTTTAGCGTTAGAATTTATCCGCCCGATATTATCCGGGTTAAGAGATTTTAAGGCAACTTTGGCCTGTTTCTCTGTTTCGTAGTGGAAGGTTATCCTGGCTTTAATTTGCATGGTTTAATCTCGTGGGTGGTAGTTTAAAAGACTTTCTGCAATCTTTTCAATTGATTCTAACGCTGCCGAGTCTGGGTAATCTAGTATGGTTTTCCCTTCCATATCAGCCAGGACCACCTTATCATCCCGGGAAATAGAGCCTAAAACTTCCAGGTTTAACTCTTTGAGTTTACCGGTTACAAATTCCCCTTCACTTGCACTGGAAACCTTGTTTATTACCACCACTATATTTTTAACCCCTATATCCGCGGCTAGTCTCTTTATACGCTCTGCAGTTTCCAGTGATTTCAGTCCTGGCTCCACCACGATGACCATCACATCCACCGCTTCAGCGGTACGCCTTCCCAGGTGTTCTATCCCTGCTTCCATATCTAATATAATGATTTCGTCCTTTTTAAGGATTAAATTCCGCATAAGGGCTTTAAGGAGCACTGAAGCGGGACATATACATCCTTCCCCTCCCTTGTCCACGGTCCCCATGACCAGGAGTTTCAGGCTGTCATCATCTTTGACCTTAACTGACATGGTCTCCGGTAGGTCGGAGATCTTTGGGTTGATCTTGAAAACTTCTCCAAACGCTGATCCCGGCTCGGCACCGGTCCTATCCTTTATTAAGTCCCTCATCTTGGATATGGGAGTGATTTTGGTGTGGATGCCCATGCTGCTTGCCAGGTTCATATCCGGATCTGCATCGATAGCGAATACTTTATAAGTCCGGGACAATATAAATGCAAGAGTACCTGAAAGGGTTGTTTTTCCAACCCCTCCTTTTCCAGTTATTGCGATTTTCATTTTCGTACACTATCCATGTTGTTGTTTTCATGGTCTAAAAAATTGGAAAATAGTATATTTATAATAAAGATATTAAAGTAAATATAGACCAATAAGTTAGATTACTATCAACTATACTATATTATCTAATCGATCTTATTTAATCAATTTCATAAAGGAGGACTATTAATGGTTAGAGCATACACAAGAAAAGATTATATCCGGAAAATTCCGGGTTCCAGGATTGTTCAATATGATATGGGTAATCTCTCAGCGGAATTTCCTTTAACAGTTAGTCTGGAAGTTAAAGAGCCGGCACAACTCTCGCACAATGCATTGGAAGCTGCTAGAATCGCTTCAAATAGATACATGCAGAGGAAATCCGGAAGAATGGGATACCACCTGAAGATCAGGGTATACCCCCACCACATAGTGAGGGAAAACCCCATGGCCACCGGTGCCGGTGCAGACCGTGTACAGGACGGAATGCGGAAGGCCTTCGGTAAACCAGTAAGTTCTGTAGCATTAGTCAAGGCAAACCAGAAGATCTTAACCATAAAAGCTAATAAAAGGAACTTTAAGGATGCTAAAGAAGCTTTAAGAAGAGCGGCCATGAAATTCCCTGTTCCCTGCAGGATCGTAGTGGACAAAGGCGCTGAACTGGTTAAATAAACTTCATTTTTTTCCTAAATAAAGTAAAATATCTTAAAAAAAATAAAAGAGTTGTTTTAGCATGAAGCATGTCGAATTTTTTGAGGAATTGAACCGAGAAGATGTGGCAATTGCCGGTGGAAAAGGAGCTAATTTAGGTGAACTCACCCAGGCAGGTATACCCGTACCCCCTGGATTCGTGATAACATCCAAAACCTACGACCAGTTTATAAATGAAACAGGAATCTTCGATGAGATAATGGACATCCTTGATGCTACAGACGTTAACAATAACCAGGAACTTCAGCAGGCCGCCAAAGATATTAAAAAGATTATCAACGAAACCGAAATTCCAGACGAGATAAAAATCGTTATAATAGAAGCTTACAATGCTTTATGCCGCAAAATCGGCAAGGAAAACGCTTTTGTGGCGGTAAGATCATCAGCCACAGCAGAGGATCTTCCGGAAGCATCCTTCGCCGGGCAGCAGGACACCTACCTCAACGTTAAAGGCGAAGCCGATCTCCTGAAATATGTCCGCAAATGCTGGGCATCACTCTTCGGAGCCCGGGCCATATTCTACCGGGAAGAAAACAACTTCGACCACTCTAAAGTTTACATCGCAGTGGTGGTCCAGGAGATGGTGGAAGCAGAAAAGGCAGGTGTGATGTTCACGGTACACCCCTCCACCGGTGAGGAGAAAATACTCATCGAAGCTGCCTGGGGCCTGGGAGAGGCTGTAGTCTCTGGAACCGTAACTCCAGACACCATATGGGTGGATAAAGCAAATGGAGAAATACTGGACTACCAGGTAAGCGAGAAGAACATCATGTTCCAGAAGGACCCGGAAGCAGGCCGGACAGTGAAGATACCCGTTCCAGACGACCTTAAAAAGAAGAGGGTCCTGGATGATGAGGAAATAGCCCAACTTACCGAGTTAGGTATAAGGATCCAGGAACACTACGACTTCCCCCAGGACACGGAATGGGCCATAGAATCAGGTAATGTATTCATGTTACAATCAAGGCCAGTAACCACACTGGGCAAGATAGCCGGAGAAGAAAAGGGTGAAGAAGCTGAAAGAGTAATTATCACCAAGGGACTAGGGGCAAGCCCAGGACTGGCATCAGGAAAAGTAAAGATAATCAAAGACACCGATGAACTGGACAAAATCCAGAAAGGAGATATACTCGTAACAGTGATGACCACCCCAGACATGGTCCCAGCCATGAAAAGGGCCAACGGAATAATAACCGATGAAGGTGGAGTAACCTGCCACGCGGCCATAGTATCCAGAGAACTGGGAATACCCTGTGTGGTGGGAACCGGAGACGCCACCAAAATCCTCAAAGAAAACAAAGTGGTCACCCTGGACGGCAACAAGGGACTGATATACGATGGTAAAATCATAGAAGAAGCCCCTGTAAAAGAAGTGGAAACAGCAGGACCTACCGTTGTCCAACAGTCAATCTTAACTGTAACCGAAGTGAAAGTAAACGTGAGCATGCCCGAGGCAGCTAAAAAAGCATCAGAGACCGGAGCCGATGGAGTGGGACTCCTCCGGACAGAACACATGATGCTCACCACCGGTGTACACCCTAAGAAATTCATAGTGGAAGGTAACGAGGACGAATTAATCAAGGTCCTGGTGGAGAACATACTCAAAGTGGCCGATGCATTCTACCCCAAATCAGTATGGTACAGAACCCTGGATGCACCAACCGATGAATTCAAATCCCTGAAGGGTGGTGAAGGCGAACCATACGAACACAACCCCATGCTGGGATGGAGGGGTATAAGGAGGGAACTGGACGAACCAGAAATCCTCAAAGCAGAGTTCAAGGCCATAAATAAGCTGCATGAACAGGGATACACCAACATAGGGATCATGCTACCCCTGGTGCAGCACCCCGACGAACTCAAGAAGGCCAAGGAAATAGCCCGGGAAGTCGGTTTAAAACCCCAGAAGAACATAGAATTCGGTGTGATGGTGGAGACACCCGCCGCAGCCATGATCATAGAGGACTTCATAGCCGAAGGACTGGACTTCGTAAGCTTCGGAACCAACGATTTAACCCAGTACACACTGGCCATCGATCGAAACAATGAAAACGTAGCCGGCCTCTACACCGAAAAACATCCAGCAGTATTAAAACTCATCGAAAGGGTTATCAACGAGTGTAACAAGGCAGGGGTTAAAACCAGTATCTGCGGACAGGCAGGAAGCATGCCCTCCGTGGTAGAGAAACTGGTGGAACTGGGAATCACCTCAGTATCCGCCAATACCGATGCCGTGGCAACTGTGAGGGAAGTAGTGGCCCGTGTGGAGAAGAAACTGCTCCTAAAAGCCGCTCGGAAAATAATGCAAGAATAAAATTGGGATAACAAATTAATTTTTTAATTTTTTTTACATTCTTTTTATCTACAGGCTAAAACATCTACTTTTAAAGGCATACAACATGGAAGAGAAAGGAATTACCAAGGACAGAGTATTCGAATTACTCAGAAACTATAAAAAACGAGATATGACCCATAGATCAGGCAGGATCCTGGGATCCATGTGCACCTGCCCCCATGAAGTGGGGCTCAAGGCCTACCACATGTTTCTGGAATCCAACCTGGGAGACCCCGGACTTTTCCAGGGTACCAAGACCATGGAAAACGAAGTCATAGCCACACTCGGCCAATTACTGGGGAAAAGTGATGTCTATGGCCATATAATCACCGGTGGAACCGAAGCCAATATAATGGCCATGAGAGCTGCCCGGAACATGTGCAGAATAGAAGATCCAGAGATAATCGTCCCTAAATCGGCGCACTTCTCCTTCAAAAAAGCAGCAGATATACTGTGCCTCAACATGAGGGAAGCCCAGCTTGATAGCCAATATCGTGTGGATATCAACTCGGTAAAAGAGCTGATCTCGGATAAAACCGTAGCTGTAGTTGGTATAGCTGGAACCACAGAATTAGGGAAGATAGACCCCATAGAAGAGCTCTCAGACATCTGTTTGGAGAGGGAGATATTCTTTCATGTGGACGCGGCATTCGGCGGATTTTCAATCCCCTTCTTAAACCAGGTAGGTTATGATCTTCCTAAATTTGATTTCTCCCTCCCGGGAGTTTGTTCGGTAACCATAGATCCCCATAAGATGGGACTGGCACCCATACCCACCGGGGGAATCCTCTTCCGGGATAAAAGCTACCTGGACGTCATGAGCGTGGAAACCCCCTACTTAACTGAAGAGAACCAATCCACCATCGTCGGCACCCGTACCGGAGCATCCACCGCAGCAACCTGGGCTTTACTTAAACACCTGGGCTCTGAAGGATACCAGAAGATAGCAAGCAGATGTATGGAGCTAACCAAACTCCTCTCCCAGGGAATAAAAGACACCGGTTTCCAACTGATCACAGAACCCCAATTAAATATCGTGGCATTCACTGGGGAAGGAATAGCCCCCTGTGACATAGCAAAACTCCTGGATGAGAAAGGATGGGCCGTATCCATAGCTTCCCATCCCAAGTCTGTGAGGATCATAGTAATGCCCCACGTGAAAGAGGAACATATCACGGCCTTTTTAGAGGATCTTAAGGATATCCGGTACTGAGATCTCAGCTTAATAAAAAATATCTAAGTTTATACAAGAAAAAAAATGATAAAAAAGATTCAACTACCCCTGGAAGAACCAGCCAACCTTCAAGTTGGTGATAAAATCCAGTTGTACGGTAAATTATGCACTGGAAGAGACGCCGCACTACCCAGACTGGTGGAACTTATAAAAAAAGGTGAAAATCCACTGGAACTGGCGGGTTCGGCCTTCATGCACACCGCAGTCAGTGAAGCCGGAATATCCCCCACCACCAGCAACAAGGTTGAAATAGAAGGTAGCATGGCCTATCTTTCGGGATGCGGAGTTAAAATGCATATCGGTAAAGGTTCTTTGAGTCCAGAGACAGTCGACGCCCTTTCCAGGTTCGGTTCAGTTTTTGTGGTCACCCCACCAGCTGCAGCTCTCCTTTCAAGCAGGGTGATCTCAAATAAGGTGGTTGCCTTCCCTGAAGAGGGTATGGAGGCCATTCACGAGTTGGAAGTGGATGGAATCCCGGGAATAGTTGCTTCGGCCCAGGGGGAAACTATTAATTAACTTTTCACATTATCTGGAGGTTTACATGGGGTGGTGCTTGAATATCAGGTACTTTTTAAATGGATCGGGAAATATTATCTATTTTTTTTAAGTATATCTTGTTAAGACTACCTATTTTAACTTTGCTTAATTTATATGTATTGCCTGTGATATCCTCAATCCCAGCTCGGCTAGCAAGGGAAATGGGCTGGAGATATTTATATATCAGATCTTCCAACATGAAATCTTCATTTTTTTCTGTTATACATGGACAGTCAACACAAATTTTTATATCCTGTTCATAAATTCTGTAATCTAAATTTTGGATATATGGCGATTCATTGTTGAAATAATTTAAAACATGATTTAAAATCTCTTGATTTGATTTAAATTCTAAATTCCTGACTGAATTTTCTTTCAAGTTATTCCACATTGTTTTGCCTGCAAAATGGGATAATTTACTTATTCCCTCTTTTAGTAGCGTGTTTTCATTGTATATCATCCATATCCTTATGGCATCTACCATTGCTTTACTGTACCATCCTTTTTCAAATTTGAATTTTTTAGAGGCCAATCCCCTGAATTCTAGATCCAGATCGTAAGGTAAGGATACTGTCACTCGTTTATTGGATTTTTGGGCCATTATAATCACTTTACTCCTTTAAAAATGAAATAATAATCTTGTAATTAAAGATTAAAAGCTAGTGATACTTTGGATTGAGTTTAAAAATTTTTCTATATTCTTTTTTTGTGTTTAGTGTATATTAGCAGTTTATATTCTAATAGAATAGTATTCTATAGATATTAAGGCTTCAAAAGGAATGTATCTGATAATAATTTAATCATTTTTTTGTTTATTTATATTATTTATGCAAATGCACACAAACATAAATAAATTATTACACTGTTCTGCATTTGAGATAAATATTTCTTATTCTTAATTCAAACCAGATTTAAGAACATGGAATTTAATAAATCCATCTTCTGGTACTGTAAATCAAAAATTAAAAACAATAAGCGGGAAAAAATTAGAAAGAGATTGGAGGACTTAATATGGGAATTAAAGAAGATGTTGGAGACATTTTAAATGAACTTTTGGAGAGAGCTCCTGGAGATATTAGTGGGGTTGCAGTGCTACGGCCAGATGGTCTAATGATTTCTTCTGTAATGCCTAAAGAGACTGATGATAAGAGATTAGCAGCTATGGCGGCAGCTATGGTTGGTACCTCTCAAAGAACATGTGATGAGCTTGAAAGAGGGGATTTAAATCAGGTGGTTATTGATGGGGCTACAGGAAAAGCTATATTGTCTTATGCTGGTGAAAAAGCCATATTAGCAGCTCTTTCTCCAGGAAACGTGAATCTTGGTCTGGCATTACTGGAACTGGAAAGGACAGCATATATGGTGAAGGAAGCAATGGCTAAATAGCCCTGAATTAAGGAGTTTATAAAATGGCAGAAGCAGATATGGAGAATAATGCAGTGGTAGCACTGCTCCAAGAACATTCGGATCCTATGACAGTTGTATTTGCAGCAGCATTAATGGGATTTACTAAAGGCCTCTGGAAAGTGTCTGGAGAAGGTTCAGGAGGAGTTACTAGAGCTTTCGGAGAAGATTTATGGTATCTGGTTAAAGTAGGGGCAGACATGCTTGGAGAGAATAGGGATACGAGCAGTCCACAGAAAGTGATGGAATTTTGTGAGAATTATCTGGTTAATCGTTTTAATGTGGCGGACAGCATAAATTTTAATGTAAATGATGATAGTGTGGAAATGACAGTTAAAAATTGCAAAGTTCATAATTACACCGACTATTTGGAGGAAAACGACGTTCCTCGTTCTGTTGGATGTCCATTAGCTTTACTAAGCATGGCTATGATGGAAGAAGTTACAGGAGAGCCTTTTGTCATTGACAGTATAGAATCTAAGGATGCAAACAGTCAAATAGTCCTTAAGAAGTTTTGATCTGGATAAATGAACAACACTGGATTACTAATTTTAAATAAAATAGAGGAGTTATGTTTAGGGAGGGAATTTAATGACAGAGAATAAAAAAAGTCCGCTTGAGAATCCATTATACACTTTAATTATTGGAGTACTCAAGGGATTTACCACCAGCATGTGGAGGGTATCTGGTGAAGGATCTGGGGGAGTTTCCAGGGCATTTGGAGAGGATCTATGGAATTTAATGAATATGAGAGCTGGCCTTATTGGAGAAGAAATAGATAAAACCAATCCACAAGCAGCCATGAAAAGTTTTGAAAAATTTCTCACCGAAGTCTACCAATCTGCAGATGGCATAAATTACACTGTTAGAGATGAAATGGTTGATATGGATGTTTGTAATTGTAAAATACATGATTACACTGATTATTTGGAGGAAAACGATGTTCCTCGTTCTGCAGGATGTCCATATGCTTTAGCAGCCATTGCCATGATGGAAGATGTGCTTGGGAATCCATACATAATTGATGATATAAAACGAGAAGATTTAAACTGCAAAATATCTCTAAAAGGTTTTTAAAGCCAAGAACACTTTGATTTGTCTATTAAGAGGTGCTGGATAATAATGTCAGAGGACATGCTTAAGGTGGTGGTTTTTGGTGCTCTAAATGCCGGGAAGACAACGTTCGTTGAGAAATTAAGCGGTCAGGAACTGTTTCTTAAGGGTGAATATGAGAATATCACCACCAGTTTTGATTTTGTCCAGATGGAACAGGGAAACTTTTTAATTCATTTATTTGCAAGTCCGGGTCATAGAAGATTTTCTTTTATGTGGGACACACTGGCAACAGGGATGGATGGTGCTATACTGTTAATTGATTCTACTGTGGGAATAACACCTGTGGATCATGAACTTATTAAGTTTATTCTTAATTATGACGTACCATATGTGATTGCCGTGAATAAAAATGATATATGTAGCCTTGAACCCACGAATGTTAGAAAAGAACTGGATATTTCTGATGAAATCCCTGTAATTAACACATCAGCAATAATAAATCAGAATCTTGTAAATGTTCTGGATAGTTTGATACGGACCATCGCAGAAAAAAGTATAGTTTGAAAATATAAGGGAGACGGATGAAAACTAATACATCTTTTAAAGAGGCTCTTACATCTATAAACAGGATAAATGGTGTTAAGGATTCAATTGTAGCCGGATTAGATGGGATCCCTGTTGGTAAAATAGATAGAAATACTTCTATTTTAAGTGCAAGTACAGTTGCAGCACTTGGAGCCGTTAGAGAAATGACTAGAAGTATCAATTATGGAAATTTAGAGCAGTTAATGATTGAAACCGATTTTGGAAAGATTATCATTGAAGAATTTGGAAATGAGCATATTGTAATAGTATTAACAGAAAATAATGCCAATATTGGTATGATCAGAGTGATACTTAAAAGGGCAGTGAAAGAATTCATGGGTAAGCTAGTTAATTTACAGTGATACGATGAAACCCATTTCTGAACAGATGACAGAAACGCTTGAAGAGATGCATAAACATACGGATATCATAGAATCATATGTTATCAGAAAAGACGGCTTAATACTAACTTCGAGCAACCCCGTCATTAAAAACCATAGAATAGCTGCCATGTCTGCATCATTAATAGAAATTGGTAAAAAAACCCTTAAAGATATCGGTAATGATGATCTAAAACGTCTTTTAATAACTGGAGACAAGATACAGATAATAATTATGGGGTCATCACAAGTAGCGCTTGTATGTTCATTAGATTCAGAAGCAAATATAGGTATGGTTTTTTTAAGGATGAAAAGGGCATTAAAAAGGATATATATAATACTCAAAGAAGCTTATCTTGATTAAATTTTAGTCAATTCACCCCCACAATTTAGAGGTAGATTAAACCCCCCTTGGAATTGTTTTTGATCCAGGGGGGGGGGCCTTTAATTAACTTTCATCTAAATATCTGTAGGCTTACCAAAAGCGATATCTCCCGCGTCACCCAGGCCAGGGATGATGTACCCGTCTACCAGTTTATTTTCAATGGAACAGGTGTATATCTCCACCTCGGAGTGGTTTTCCAGGACCTTACCCACCCCTTCTTCGGTGGCAATGATATTTAAAATAGCGATTCTCCGGGGAGTTCCGTGTCTTTCTATTTCACTGATGGTGGTGTGCATGGTGTTGCCAGTAGCCAGCATGGGATCCGCGAGCAGAACGATTTTATCCTCTATCTCCGGTATCCGGATGTAACCCACCCTGGCCTCGTATGGTGCTTCCTTATCCCGGGTGACTCCCACCACGCCGCATTCAGCTTCCATAAAAACGTTCATAACCCCCTCTACCATGGGGATTGCCGCCCTTAAAATGGTTACCACCACTACATCATTGATGTCTGTGATTTTTATCCCCTTGGCAGTCTCTAGTGGGGTTTCCACGGTGACTTCCTCTATGTCCATGGTGGACTGGAATTCATAGGCCATATACCGGCCCATCTCAACTAACCCCGCCTTAAAATCTACACCATCTATGTCTTTGTTTCTTATCTTGGTCAGACGATCCTGTAGAACTATGTTTTTAATTATCTTCAACATGCCAGAACACCCCATTTCCACATGAACATATAAACATCCCCTTACTTCAAAACATCTCCTCTTGATCTATTTGTTTTAACACTGAATTTATTTTTCGCTAAAATGGGAGTCTTTAACTATAAAAAATAAGTGGCACGAATGACAAATAATATCTAGGTAAAATGAAAAAACGGAACATCCTCCTGGTGGTCATAGTGGCCATTCTCATCCTGGCCGGTTTGATATTTTTATTTATCCAGCCAGCCCCACAGACAGCACAGCAGGGTGAGACCACCATACTTGCAGAGAACCTGGAGGTGCCCTGGGCTATGGATTTCCTACCCAACGGTACCATGATCTTCACAGAGAGAGTGGGAAGGGTCAACCTTCTCTATGAAAACGGTGACGTGGTTAAGGTGGCCGATATAAGTGTAAGCCAGGTATCTGAGTCAGGACTACTCGGAGTGGCGGTAGACCCTAATTTCACCGAAAATAGGTACATATACCTGTATTACACCCATGAGGGTGGTGTAAACCGGATATCCCGATTTGTACTGGATGGAACACTTACCGGTGAAACCGTGCTTCTCGATGACATCCCGGGAGGCCCCATACATAACGGGGGCCGTTTGAAGTTCGGTCCAGACGGCAAATTATATGCCACTACCGGTGAAGCTGGTGTTGATAGCCTGGCCCAGGATGTAAACTCCACGGGCGGGAAAATCTTACGTCTGAACCCGGATGGGACGGTTCCCAGTGACAACCCCTTCGGTAACTACGTGTATTCCTATGGAAACCGGGACCCCCAGGGCATAACCTGGAACCCTGCCAACGGATTATTATATGCATCGGAACATGGATCCACCATGAACGATGAAATAAACATCATAACATCCGGGGGTAACTTCGGCTGGCCCATAGTGCAGGGTGATGAGAACAGGTCCGGATACATAAGCCCAACACGGGTGTACACCGACTTCACCCTGGCACCCAGCGGAATAGCCTTCTTTGAGAACCGTTTGTATGTCGCAGGACTGAGGGGTAGTCAATTAAGGGTTTTAACTCTTTCTGCCGATGGTGAAAGCATCACCGATGAAAGCATCCTGATAAATAACCTGGGCAGAATAAGGGACGTGGTGGTGCACGACGGTTTCCTCTACATCAGCACTTCCAACCGGGATGGCAGAGGTCTTCCCCAGGGAGGGGATGATAAGATAATTAGAATGAAATTATAGAATCAGACAAATTTACTCATTTTCAGATTTTTTACCTTCAAAGGTAAGTACGCTACTTCTTTTACCTTCTATATCCTTTTTTGCTTTCTTTTTCTCTTTTTTATTTATCTTCTTCTTTGTCTCCTTGGCGGATAATATGTCGTTATCGTTCTGTTTTTCCATCTCTTTTCACCTGAAAATTGGAGTCAGGGATACACGCGTTTGCACCCCTGACTTAACGGATTTTATTCTAAATTGAATTGCACTCTATCTTTTATTTTCTGTTGTTTTAGCTTAACCTTCTTTTTCCTTTCCTTTTACTTTTCCCTCCATTTCCTTCGCTTTTCCTTTTAGTCCTCCTCCTGCTTCTTTAGCTTTTCCTTTTAGTTCTCCGCTTGTTTCTTTGGCTTTACCCTTTAATTCTCCTCCTTTTTCTTTTACTTTTCCTTTAATATCTCCTAACGGGTTTCCCATATTTTATCCCTCTTTTGTTTTTTTTGATAAAAACTTAAGAATTATTTTATTGGGGCTTATCTCACCCAATAACATATTAAGTTGATATTTTCTGTTAAATATTTCGAAAAATAGGTTAGAAAATTCCATTTAAAAAAGCCTTAATAAAAGAAAAATTAATTAAACAAGGAAAAAATGCCTTTAGAACACCTGTTTATTTTTCTATAATCTTTTTTCCATGGGAACTGGGCACCACTTTCAATTTACCGCCCTCAAATTCCTTACCAAGTTCCTTCCCCTGGAAGTACAGGTGTAGAAAAATAGCCAGGGCCGAAACTTCTGAGTGGGGCTGGGTGGTTACTGAAACGTTCCAGTCAGCTTCCCTGTACACCTTGCCGGGCACCCGGGAACCACCCACCACTACCAGCTTATCCTTATCTGAACTCCTTATATCATCTACAACATCCTGAACCTGTTCACCGTACATGGTGAGGTGGACTACCTGGCCATCGTTCTTCTTCCACTCATCCAACAGGTTATCCCAGTTCTTCCGGTAACTAACTGCAAAATCCCCTCCCCAGCGCTCCGTCACATCGGCAACATTCTCTATGAGTTTAGTATCTTTATCTCCGCTTAAGATAACTTCAGACGCGCCAAATGCCCTTCCTGTTAAACAGACATGGGTGGTTATCCGGGCGTCCCTTCTTCTGCGGTGGTCCAGTCTTAAAACTTTAATTTTAGTCATTGTATCACGTGGTAAATTAAATTGCCGTTAAATCAGTATTAAATTCAATATTAAATCACACTCAGATAGCCTACCATTAAAACTAGGGCGATCATCCGGGATATTTCATTGGAAGCTCCCAGGATATCTCCAGTAGCATAGTTGAATTTCTTCCGGACAACAACGGCCATTATAAGCCCACCAATTAACCCACCTATTATTCCTATTATTCCTGTGATGTTCAGGACCAGATATCCAATGATAAGGGTTATAATCAAGGATAGAAGCAACATCTTGGGGTTCATGGCTTCTATGAAGTACTTGCCGGTGCCGTTTGGATATGGTGCCGTGAAAGTGGAGCAGGTGAGGAGTCCCAGCTTAGCAGATACCTCAGATACCAGCAGTATGAAGAATATAAGGCCTACAGGAGCTGATGCAATGGATGCGAAGGTTATAATGGCCACAATAAAAAGGTAAGCTATCCCCCCAGTGCCGACCCTTGCATCCCGCATTATCTGTATCCTTTTTTCCGGATCACCGTGGGCCATCACTGCGTCGCCGAAATCCACCAGACCGTCCAGGTGATGGAAACCAGTAAACCAGATGGCGAAACTGTAAATAATGGTCGCGGCTACCAGTTGGGGTATGGTGATTAGATCCATGGTTACGTAACCAAGTAGACCCACCAGTATTCCAATGAAGCCACCGATGATCGGCCATAGCCAGGTGAACCTGGCCATTTCCTCGATGGTGATATGAATATTAAGGGGTAGTATTGTAGAGAAGGATACCAAACCTAGGAATCCTCTAACACTACTCTTAGAGGATCTGGTTTTATCCACCCTTAAATCGTTTCTGGCCATCTTCACTCCTCAAATATCTTGGACATACAACCAGCCACCAGTCCGGCGAATACATCATCAAGCACCGGACCAAGCACACCTATTATGCCTGGTTTTTCCTCATCATACCTTTTAAAATTAAATATAGCCTTGGTACCGGCGATCTGATTGGCCACTGCCATTCCCAGGATTTCATCCGAGTAGAGATAGGCCGGGTCATCGTCCACGTCCACACCATGCACCCGGTGCCGGGCATAATCTTCTTCCAGTCTAATACCGGCCATGATGAGTGAAACCACATTTATATCCTCTAAAGATTTTAGTAACTGTTTTCGGAGAGTGTCATAAAGCTCGGGGGTTTCATCCACCCCTACACAGAGCTGCATCCCGGCATCAAGGAGATCTTCCACGGTAACCCCCACAGTTTCCATGTAACCCAGCACATCCCTGGGGTATCCGAAGTTCTCAAGCAACTTCTCTGTGGCTTCCCGGACACATGTTCCAACAGTTGAACGCAGAACATCGGCTTCTTCACCTGTTTTCGAACTACCAAAACCAGTGCAGGCAACTAAAATAGAATCATAATTTCCTGAATCGAATAAATCTAAAGATAAACCGTTAATCATACCCAAATCCCATAAAGCAGCATTCTTCCCTTCCACGGCTGTCTTAAAGAGTTCCAGAAGTGCTGGTTCGTCCAGGTCTTCATCCACCAGCACAGTGACACAGGCCGGTAAACCAACACTCTCATCGTACATAACCAGGGCGGTTACTTTATCATAGGTTACATTAACGCTACTGGCTATATTAAAACTACCAATGGTAACTGCGGCGGGTTCTAAGGCTTCACCCACCTCTAAAAACTTACCGATACCCCTTTGACCTTCATCTAAACTGGAAGGAAAAGAATCCTCAGGGGATTTTAAGCCGCCTATTACAATGGACTTAATCATCCCCAGGCCACCACCCAGATCTGAAGTTCCCAGGGATAATAATCCCTCTTCCCTTTTAATAATCAGAATATCATCCTTTATAGTAATAAAGACGTCGTTCAGGCAGGTTTCAGTTTCCATTGCATCACCAATATCTATAATTAATATGAAGAATAATACCAATATATAGTTAGGTGGTTTTAGTACAGGTGGTTTTTTATGAAAGTACATCTTAGGGTTTTTGTTGAGATGGAAAATCTGGGTAAGGCAATGAACGCCCTAACCGATGCTGGTATCACTGGTTTTTACATCCTGGAATATAAGGGGATGTCCCCTGATGACTGGAAGGGCTTCTCCATCAAGGAAGATCCCAAATCAGCTATTGGAATGGTTCATAAATTTGCTACTCCCGCAGTTTTAATTTGTTCAGTGGTAGACGAAGAATTAGTAGACCAGATGACTGATCGGATAATGAAAGAATTAGAGGGGGAAAGATTTACCGTCCTGCAGGTCCCCATACGTAAAATAGTTGTTAAATCCGGAAATAAGGGGAACAAGGATAAAACGGTGTTCAATTAAAAAATTGGAGAATTCAAAAAAAATTTCTGTGTTTTTAAAAAAATCGGTGTTTAAACTTATTTTTTCATTAAAATTTCATTTTCGCCCAGTTTTTTCACAGTCAAAACATAGATCTTTATCCATATTTGTCTTAAAGGTCTTTCCACAATTTTTACAGGTAACTTCAACTAGTGATGACTTCTTATCTACGATATCCAGGGAACAGGAGCATTTCCATCCCATTCTACCCTTGAGTTCCTGTTCGAATGCTTTATCTTCGTTTACTTCCTTGGCCATAGATATTCCTCGATTTGGATTTAAAAAAGTTTTTGGGTGGGAAGTTTACCCTCAAAAAAAAGAAATTAGGAGGGATAAGAGTTATCCCAGTATTTCCTTGATATCCTTTTCTGGGTCGCTAATTGGTTTCAGGTCGTAGTTTGAGACCAGGTAATTAATGATGTCTTCGTTAGCCCATCCCGGTAGTATAGGACCTATGTACATTCCCTTGATATCCAGGGATAGCAGGCTCCATAGTATAGCTGCTGCTTTCTGTTCCATCCAGCTTAAGACGATGGTCAGTGGTAGTTCATTTATCTCCAGACCGAAGAGTTCTGATAGTGCTGCAACCACATCTATGCCTACGATGGCGTCGTTACACTGTCCTATATCTATCAATCGGGGTACTCCTTCTATATCCCCCATGTCCAGGTCGTTGAACCGGTATTTTCCACAAGCCAGGGTCAGTACGACGGTGTCCTCTGGCAGTTTCTCTACAAATTCTGTGTAATACTTGGCCTGGGGTAGTGGTGAGTCGCATCCACCAACCAGGAAGAATCTCCTTATTTTACCGGCTTCTACGAGTTCCTTGATTTTATCCTTGAGGGAGAGGATGGTGCTTGTTCCAAATCCAGTGGTTAGCACTGTTTCTCCTGGTTCTTCCGGGAGTTCCGGGAGGGATAATGCCTTTTCTATCAGGGGTGTGAAGTCGTAGTCATCGATGTGGGTGGTATCTGGTATCATGGCCACTCCAGAGGTAAATAACCTGTCTTTATATTCATCGGTTGGTAGTAAGACACAGTTACTGGTGGCTAGGATGGCCGCCGGGTATTTGACGAAGGTCTTCTTTTGATCGAACCAGGCTTTTCCTAACTGGCCCACCAGGTGGGGATATTTGTGGAGTTCCGGGTAGCCGTGGGCAGGGAGCATCTCTGAATGGGTGTAAATGTTAATTCCTTTGCCTTCTGTTTGTTTGAGGAGTTCAGCAAGTGCTTTCATGCTGTGCCCGGTCACGATTATGGCGTGGCCTTTTTTGGTTCCGGTGGGTACTTCGGTGGGTACTGGTTCGCCGTAGGTTTTGATGTGGGCTTTTTTAAGTAGTTGCATGGTTTTGATGTTCATCTCTCCGGCTTCCAGTGCCAGTTTGATGAAGTCCGGTGCATCGAAGTTGACGTTGGTGAGGGTGGAATAGAATCCTCTCTCCAGGAAGGCATCGATTTCCGGGTCGGTGTACCCTAATTCCCGGGCGTGGTAGAGATACGCTGATATTCCCTTGATTGCAAATAGCAGGTTGTCCTGTAACCTGGCTACAGTGGGTTGTTTACCGCATACGCCTATGACTGTGCAGCCGGTGCCCTTCGCTGTTTGGGAGCACTGGTAACAGAACATGTCCAGGGCTTTCTTTTCCTCTTCTTTAAGGGTTTTTTCTTCCTCTTCAGTCACTGGGGCGAATTGTTCCTTCCCCACTCCACAAATAGGGCATAGCCAGTCATCTGGCAGGTCTTCAAACTCTGTTCCTGGCTCTATACCAGAGTCAGGGTCTCCTTTTTCTGGGTCATATATGTAGTCGCATACCAAACATCTGTATTTCATAAAAGATCACCTTTTTGTTCGGTTAATTCCGAATGTTCTATATTCTCCGAACAAGAGTATTTATATGTTACGGTATTAAGAAAGAATTAAAGTGTACACTATTGTATTATGTGCAGGAAATCATAAAAATATTGTGAGACTTATGGATGAAAATCAAGACAGCAAATACCAGATAGAGCTATTTTCCACTCCGAAGGGATTGTATGTAATAGATAGCCCCATAAGAATAAAAATATTATCTCTTCTCCGTGAAAAGGAAAGAAAATTCGATGAAATTGTGGAACTATCTGGTAAAGCCAAATCCACCATATCAGAACACCTCAAGAAGCTGTATGATGAGGGGATAATAGATTCCAGACCAGATCCAGAGGACGCCCGTAAGAAAATATTCTCCATAAAATCAGAGTACCTGGGCGAACTATCCCGGGAAAAACTCTTCAAAGAGGATTTAAAACAATACGTTCAAACTTACCTGGAAAGCGATGGTAGCCCCTTCGAATTCTTCCGCCTACTATTTCAAACCATAAGAGTCTCTTTAATAGGCCAGGGGCTCAGTGTGGACCCCATATTACATGATGCAGGGGTCCAGGTAGGAGAAACATTGTACCCGTCCCTGGAGGATCCTGATGAGACCAAGTTCATGGAAAACATAGCCCGATTCTGGAAGTCACACCAGCTGGGACGGGTGGAAGTTAAAAGTATAGAACCACTGATGATAAATGTTTACGACTGCTTCGAATGTAAAGGACTACCATTTTTGGGTAAGACCGCATGTGCATTCGACACCGGCCTCCTGAAAGCACTGTTTTCCGCCCATTACAAGAAACCACGGAAAGTTACAGAGACAAAGTGCTACGCCACTGGAGACGACTACTGCGAGTTTATAATAGAATAAGAGATTAAACATCTGTAAAAAGATTTCCAGAAAAAAATTGATGGAAAACCAAACTATCTGAGAAAATTTTGGAGAAAAATAATTATGATAATGGTTATAGACCCCCAAAACGCAGGAATCGCTGGAAACATGCTGGTAGGAGCGATGATAGACCTGGGCGTAAGAAAAGAAGAAGTCCAGGACATCATGGAATATTATGCATCCTTCTTTGGGGAGATAAATGTTGATATAGGCAAGACGAGCAAATCAGGGATCACCGCCACCTACGTGGACGTGGATTGCCAGGATAAGGAACCCATAAAATATGAAGAACTCAGGGGACGATTGAACAGTATAACACATGAAAGTGTTACACCAGAGATGCTGGAACTGGCCAATAATGTTTTTAAAACACTGGCAGAAGCTGAATCCAGTGTTCATGGGATCAGCCTGGATAAAGTCCATTTCCATGAAGTGGGAGCGGCAGATGCCGTGGCTGATGTAATGGGGGCGGTTTACTGCTTCCACCAGCTGCAGTTACACACCCGGAAAACTTATGGAATGCCTGTAGCACTGGGTGGGGGAAGGGTAGAATCAAGCCATGGTCCCATAAGCGTCCCTGCGCCGGCAACTCTGGAAATACTCAAGGGAATCCCCACCTTTGGAGGTCCGGTGGACTTCGAGCTCACCACACCCACCGGTGCTGCACTCCTCAAGAATATGGTGGACCAGTTTTTAAGTTACTACCCCATGTTAGTCAACCAGAAAGTAGGTTACGGAGCCGGTAAAAGGGACCTCTCCTTTCCCAATACTTTACGGGTTTTAACCGGTGACGCGCCCCTGGGAACAGATAAGGTATCTGTTTTAGAGACCAACCTGGACAACATATCTGGCGAAGTACTGGGACATTCCTTCAGCAACCTATTAGAAGCCGGTGCACTGGATGTAACCATCATCCCCACCCTCAACAAGAAAAACCGGCCGGGCCATCTCCTTCGAGTCATAACCAGACCAGAAGATTCGGCAACAGTATCCGAGGCGATAATCCGGGAGACAGGAACACTGGGAGTCAGAATACTCCCCTACGTACACAGAAACATCGCCGAGAGGAAGATCATACCCATAGAAATGGACATAGCCGGGGAAGTAACCCAGATAAACATAAAAGTAGGGCTCATCGGTGAAGAGATAATCAGCATTGCCCCGGAGTACGAGGATGCCAAGGTTATCTCTGCCAAAACAGGAGTCCCACTAAAAAACGTGATGAAACAGGCCAGTGAGGAATTTAAGAGAATATTAGATGAGCAGGCTATTATCTAGGTTTAGATTTTTAATTTTTTAAGGAATTAATTTTTAAAGATACTAGGTGAAAAATCCATGGTTAAACCAAAAGCTATCACAGTACTCTCCGGTGGACTGGACTCCACAGTAGCCACCGCATACTTTAAGGACAAATATGATATCAGGGGGGTAACCTTCGATTACGGTCAAAGAAGCGCCTGGATGGAAATCAAATCAGCCCGGGCCATCTGCGAAAAATTAGGTATCGATCATACAGTAATAGAGCTCCCCTGGCTTGCTGATCTGGGTGGTTCAGCTTTAACATCTGATACGGACGTTCCTAAACTGGAATTTGATGAGCTGGACCAGAAGGAGATATGTGATGAATCCGCCCGGCAAGTATGGGTGCCCGGCAGGAACATAGTATTTACAGCCATAGCCACCTCATTTGCCGAAGCTTCCGGAGCTGAGAAAATAATAGTTGGTTGGGACCTGGAAGAAGCAGTTACCTTCCCTGATAACTCAAAAGAATTTCTCAATGCCTATAACAGTGTCCTGGAGATTGGATCAATTTATGATATAGAAATAGAAGCACCACTCATTGCTAAAACTAAAAAAGAAATAGTGGAATTAGGGGTAGAGATAGACGCACCCCTTGAGCTAAGCTATTCATGCTACATGGGCGAAGAAAAACACTGCGGTGTATGTGAATCATGTATGAGGCGGAAAAGGGCGTTTATTGAGGCCAATGCTGAGGATTTAACTGAATATTAGATGATATCGCTTTATTTAAAAAGATAAATGATGATGAGGATCCACGGGCTAAATATGTTTTTTACTCAAAAAGGACTTGAAACTCTCCAAAAGCATCAGAAATAGTAAATAAGCAATTTTTGTTGATATCCGGCCATTAAGGGTTGCTGGTCATGTATGAATATGGGTACTGTCCTCTTACAAACTCCAAAAAAAAAATAAAAAAGGGGGATTTTAAAATGGTAGTTCTGCGTATGTACCGTGTAGTGTGTAGGTGTTTAGGTTCCAGTTATTTATGGTTCCAAATGTGTTTCTTGTACTTACAGCATCTGCGTAATACCATTTACCGTTTACGTATAACTGAGCCCATACATGTCCGTATGTTCCGCTGGAGAACGTGCAGGTTCCGTACTGATATCTGGCTGGTATGCCTGCTGCTCTGGCAAGTGCTACCACCAGGTGTGCCATATCACAGCAGTTACCGCTCCGGGAGCTATAAGTACCCAGAGCACCCTTCTGTGTGTTGTAGTAGAATGAATAAGTCACGTTGTCCCTCACCCAGTTGAAGATAGCCTGAGCCTTAGCATAGGTCGTTGTTTTACCCGAGATTATAGAAGCCGCCAGGTTCTTGATGGTGGAACTTGTTGACTGGGCATTGGCTGTGGCCACCAGATACTTCTGTAAAGAAGAATCAGTCGTGGTACTTCCGCTTGTTGTGCTTCCGCCTGTCTGACTGCTCCAAGATTTTACTGACACATAGTTGGGTAATCTGTTATTGTCGTCGTAGAAAGCTACTATCCTGGAAAATACGTATATCATTGATTCGTAGCTGACCTTACCCAGCGAACTGGATGCGTAGTTGGGTGCTCGGCCGTTGGTGTTGATGAAGTTTTGTATGCTTTCTGCAATTTCAAGGTACTCTGATTTCAGAATGTTACCTGATTCAATGTTTTCTGTTGAATTTGGGGCTGAATCCACATTTTTTACTGTGATTGCCGTTGTAGAACCACTGTTTACTTGAATTGTCCCTGTGGTTAGGAGATAAAGGAATTCTGACATTGTAACTTGTTCTCCTGAAATAGTCACATAGTTAGGCAACCGCTGGTTACTCTCAATAAACGACTTCACACTAGAAGCTGCACTACTTATTTGGTTTAATGTAACTGTTTGGGTGGTAGAGTTATCAGAGATTGATGAACTATTTGGCGAGCCGGAACTGCCTTCTGATGAACTATTGTTGGGGGCTACTGATACGTAATTGGGCAGTCTGTTGTTGGTTTTGTAGAAGTTCAGTATTTTGCTGAATGTGTATATCAGTGATTCGTAGCTGATTTTCCCTAGAGTGGTGGTGGCGTAGTTGGGTGCTCGGCCGTTGGTGTTGATGAAGTTTTGTATACTTTTTGCAATTTCAAGGTACTCTGATTTCAGAATGTTACCTGATTCAATGTTTTCTGTTGAATTTGGGGCTGAATCCACATTTTTTACTGTGATTGCCGTTGTAGAACCACTGTTTACTTGAATTGTCCCTGTGGTTAGGAGATAAAGGAATTCTGACATTGTAACTTGTTCTCCTGAAATAGTCACATAGTTAGGCAACCGCTGATTATTCTCTATAAAAGACTTCACACTAGAAGCTGCACTGGCTACCTGACTTACACTTACCGTGGTAGTTGTACTGCTTTCTGTGCTGACGTCAGCTGCCCAGGCAATGAGCTTGGCCAGTATGTCCGGGTACTGTGGTGAAAGTTCCAGATGGGATCCGAGGAGTACTGATCTTCCTTCGCCGTAGTAGTCGCTGACTATGTCTGCGTAGCCTTTGTAACCAGTTTTGCTGTCGGCGTAGGTGGCTAGTATTTTGGCTGTGCTGCTGGTGGTGTACATGGCCGCACCGTTGTAATGATTTACGGTGATGGTACCGCTACGGCCTAATAATTGTGTTCCTGCTGAGGTGAACTGCATTGCTAAGTTACCCACGTAACTCACGACTTTTGCGTTTACGTTGGGTGCTATTCCCCAACCACTGTATTTACCATCCACACTTGCCACAGCTGCATAAGCACCAGCACATATTCCTATATATCCTCCACCATTTGCAACAAAGCTCTTAATGGCACTTGCACTAATACTACCACTATTCAGGTAATAATAACCTCCACTACCACCGGGCATAATCAGTACATCATATCCGGATAGGATTGATGAGGTGATTTTTGTGGTGGTGGTGTAAGTGAATTTTACGCCTGATACTAGATTATTGCTATTTGCGTTGCTTAAAATAGTTTTCAAGCCGCTAACACAATTAGCACTGGCGTAAGCTCCGTTGTAGATCAGCACCTTGATGGTGGTTGTGCTTCCGGCTGCAGAACCAGCTGCAATTTGAGATTCATTGTTAGAACTACTGGTGTTTTTTGAACTGGTACTAGACTTAGAAGTCGTAGATGTAGTCCCTGTTGAATTGGTGGTTGTAACGTTTTCAGTTGAATCCTCTGTTTTATTACTTGTGTCTGTGTTTACTTGTTGTGTTGTGGTTTGGACTTTGTCGGTGGCGTTGGTTTGATTTTGGCTTACTGCAGATACAGTATTTGCACTTAATGCCAGTGTTAATGCCAAAAATATTAACACTGCAAAAATCAATTTTCGTTTAATTTTACCGCCTCCATGTCCAAAAATGTTCAAAGGGTTTGTATAAACCCTTTCTTGGACGTGTACATGATCAATTAGGAATTCCTTATAAATCTTACGGTTTTAATCCCAAAAATACACGTTCACTAAGCTTTTCTCTTTATTTAAGACATGTTTAAAAGCCTTTTTAATAATTCTATTTGAAAACTTTCGTTTAGTTCCTTATTTTAAGAATTATGGTTCATTTAAAAGTTAAATACAAATAATCCTCATATTTAGGCATTATATGCTACAAATCTCCTTCTTGGCTTGGCCCATCACTTAATTCCATCTGGTGATTTTTACAAAAGTTTATTTAAACAATTTTAATTAGAATAAGAAAGAGTATTTAGCTTATAATTAAGTTTTTAAACTCTTAAAAATAGTTTACAAACTATCTGTAAACTTAAGTAATTTATGTGCTCTAAAATATTTCAAGCTGATGCCGGATTATAGAATGAGATAACATGCTATAAGATTATAATCATTAACCTTCAGATTTCATGTTTCCTGAGAGGGTCTGTAAGGCATTTTTTGTTTTATATCCGAGTGATATGGTGGTGCCTAATAGGTTTAGAGGTGTGTTTGGTTACTGATTTCCATTTGAAGTGCCTTTGGTCAAGATCAACGGAGATTTCATAAAAAAAACACTAGGAGAAAGTCAATTCCAAAAACTAAAAGACACATTAACTTACCCATTACGTGTATTTAAAGTTAAAAAACAAGAAAAGAAAGCTAAAAACTATACAGCATGTTAAAAAGATATTTACTCGAAAAATACAAAATTGGGAGAATACAGACCCATACGTGGCAAAATCGAAGACTTTTTTAAAATTATGCAAATAGGACTAAACATGAAAAAATACATAAATACACACCAAAATCAGCCAAAAAACCTACCATACTAACCGTATTTCTAGTAGAATTCATCACAACACAAGGTTACAACACAAAAACAGCCCTAAAAGCTTTCAGAATCCTAAAAAACCTAAGATACTAAAGAATAAAGTTATTTACGGGGCTCAAGTTTTAAAGGCAGATCATACCTATTGGAAAGAGCAGAAAATGTTGGAGTTGGCCTCGTTTAAGGAACTATTGGAGAGATCAAACTCGTTGAAAATATCAGAAGTATAAATAAAAAAAATAAGATTTTTAGAATCAAAAAAAAACACGTTATTTAATAACCATCAAAACATCACCGGCATCAACGGTGTCTCCCTCATCAACGTAGATCTGTTCTACTGTCCCGGACTGTGAGGCGTAGACATCGTTTTCCATCTTCATGGCCTCCAGTACGGCCACCACGTCGCCTTCGTTTACCTGGTCTCCCCGGTTTACCTTAAGCTTCAGGATCATGCCCTGCATGGTGGTGTTCACCGCTCCTTCCACGTTCCCCCGGGGTACTTTGCCCGGGGTGGGTTCTATTTCCATATAACCTACTGGTGTGATTTTGACATCGAAGACTTCCCCATCCACATCAACTGCGTACTCGGTGGGCAGTCCAGCGGGTTCTTCCCTACTTGAAGCTTCTTCTGGTGGTTTTAACTCTTCTTCTTCGATTTCACCACGGAGGAATTTCACTGCAACCTGGGGGTACAGGGCGTAGGTTAGCACGTCTTCTTCCTTTTTAACTATGCCTTTTTCTTCTGCTTCCCTGCGGCATTTTTCCAGTTGAGGTTCCAGTAGATCGGCGGGTCTTACTGTTATCCGCTCTTCATCACCTATGATCTTATAGGCCACTTCTTCGTTGATGGGGGCGGGTGGTCTGCCATAGAACCCTTTGATGTAATCTTTAACTTCCTTGGTCACGTTCCCGTATCTTTCACCGTTGAGGACGTTCATCACGGCCTGTATACCCACGATCTGGCTGGTTGGAGTTACCAGTGGGGGGTATCCCAGGTCTTTCCGTACCCGGGGCACTTCCTTGAGCACGTCTTCATAACGGTCCAGGGCGTTCTGGTTTTTAAGCTGTGATACGAAGTTTGAAAGCATACCACCAGGTATCTGGTAGATTAAAACATCGGTATCTATCTTTTCAGATATGGGATCGATGAGACTGCTGTACTTCTTACGTATCTCCTCGAAATATTCCTTGATCTCTTTTAGGAGCTTCAAATCCAGTCCAGTATCATATGGGGTGTTTTGAAGCGCAGCTACCATACTCTCGGTTGGTGGCTGGGACGCTCCCCAGGAGAGGGGTGATATGGCAGTGTCCAGAAGGTCAACTCCCGCCTCACATGCAGTATAATAACTCATGGGAGTCATACCACTGGTACAGTGGCAGTGTAAGTTGACCATAAGATTGGTCTCTTCTTTAAGGGCCTTGATCAAGTCATAAGTATCATATGGGGATATCAGTCCGGCCATATCCTTCACCGCTACCGAGTCACATCCTAATTCCTCTAAATTCTGCGCAAATTCCACAAAAGTTTCCAGAGTATGGTAGGGACTTACCGTGTAGCTGATGGTAACCTGGACGTGTGCATCCTGTTCCTTAGCTACTTTTATGGCCATTTCCATGTTTCGGATGTCGTTAAGGGCATCGAATATCCGGAATACATCTATACCATTTTCATAGGATTTTTCCACGAATTTACGGACTATATCATCGGGGTAATGCTTGTACCCCACCAGGTTCTGGCCGCGGAGAAGCATCTGTAAGGGAGTCTTGGTCACTATATCTTTAAGCTGCCTCAGGCGTTCCCAGGGGTCTTCGTTGAGATAGCGGATGCAGGTATCGAAGGTGGCACCGCCCCAGGACTCCAGGGAGAAATAACCCACTTTATCCATTTCCTCGGCTATGGGTAACATGTCTCTGGTTCGCATTCTGGTGGCCATCAGTGACTGGTGGGCATCCCGGAATGCAGTTTCAATGATTCTTATTTTTTTCATTGGTGACCCTCACTTGAAATCGATTCACTACTATACCTAATTACGAGTTGATAAAAAAATTAGTTTCCTTATATACATAGTCGTAAGTTGCATATATATTATGATCTGATTATGTAGAAAAAATTGGTCTGAATTGCGCAAAAATAGCATGAAATTCACATAACGAAATAAAGAATATAGTAAAAACAGTTGTTCAATCCATTACCTGGCACACTATATAGTCCTGGTTTTCATATACCACCTTAACAAAATCAGGGATAAGCTCTAGGAGACTCTCTGAGACGGGTTTGTTGAAATACACCAGGGGATAGAATTCTGATTTGACATTGATGAGTTTTAGGGTTTCATTCTGGGAGTTAAAACTTAATCTCTTATCCAGCACCAGATATCCTATCTTCGCTTCCTTCAGGGCCGACTGGGACATGGCTTTATTGAAATCTTCGAAGCCATAGTGAATGGGCATACCGGACACGGTGGCCAGGAAGGTACCGGTGAAGAGGTTGTTGGTGAGTATGGATTTGCTTTTATCCCCGTTGGTGTTGAACCAGTTCGCCAGGTCCACCATCGACTGTGAGGGAGGGGCTATGTCGAGTGTTCCGTACTCATTTTTCACCTGGAAGATGCCGAAGTCGGGGTTTTCCACGGTTAAAACTCCACTTAGAATGGCTAGACCAAACACGGCGACCAGTATACTGGTCCGGAACTTATCTGATGATAAACGCTTACTGGCATTCAACCTTCCATAGAGCTCGCTTAATCCAAAACCACCTATTATGGAGAGAGGTATCAGGAGATACACCAGTAAACGATAGGATATGATGTTTATACCAAACAGGTAGGCGATGCTTAAGAGGAACATCATCGTGATCCAGATGAGGATGAACAGGTCCTTTTTAGGCAAATTATCCAGTGTATTTCCGCGCATTTTATTTAAAGAGAAGACTATCCCTATAACACCGAATATCAGTACCATGATGCCCAGGTTAAGGTATCCTTCCAGGTTTAAAGGCCGGTTATATGCTATGGAGGTGGCTATCCCCGTGGCAACCGAGATTCCCTCGTTTATAAGGGAGTACAATACGTCTGGCTGGAATATCAGGAGATATAAAAGTCCCACCACCACCAGGCAGGCCGGTATAAGTAGGAAGGCACCGTAGATCTTGAAGATACGGAGATTACGGTAGACTATTAATTCTACCAGGCTGAATATGGTTATAATTAGAAATAAGATGAAACTGGCGGGTATATGGGTTGAGATAATAACAACGAACAGGATACCGGAGAAAATCGCGTATTTAAGTAGGTTTTCCCTGATGGACCGGTAGTAAAGGTAGACCGATAGGGGGAGGAATATTAAGGCCAGGTTCTCAGGGATGGGTAGCATGATACGGCCTAAGAGGAAACTGGAAAGTACTAAAAACCCCGCGGAAATACCGGCAATAGTTCCGTAGAATTTCCGGGCAACATAGCTTACTGACCCAACTATGAGCATGGCCAGGATAGGTTGTAAGGCCCGTGCAATCTGGAAGTAGTCGACCTTGGTGATCATGCCCAGGGCGGCAAGCAGGAAATGGAACAGGGGCGGGTATCCTATTTTCTGGCCGAATGGCGCATTTAAGAGGGGATCAGTTAATATCAATCCGTATTTAGTGTAGATCATGGTGTACTGTACGTGGATGATGATGTCCCAGCTCAGCGGCCACTGAAATTTCAGTGTGGGGATGAGGGCTATTAAAAAGGCGATTATGGCGGGTATGATCCATACATGCCACCTTTGCAGTTTTTCCTGGTTCATTTATATCACGTCTAAGTTATGTAATCGTCACCAGTACATTAAAATTATGTATTGGTTTATTGAATCCATTAAAATTATGCACGGGGTTCATTGAACACTATAAAAATTGTGGGTTCATCCTACCCGTGAGATATTCCTTTTCTATCTTATATTGTCCCATCAACTAAAAAACTGTGATGTTTACCACAAAAATTTGAACAGTTTTAGTTTAAAATGTTTATATATTGATCAGTTCTATAGTATTTATTATATTTTCTAAGTTATTATCCAAATTTTTCTCTTTTTCAATAGAAACGTTTATATAGGTTGAGCTACAATAAAGATACTGTCGGAAGACGGCAACATACTTCCGGTATAGATTTTTAAATAGTTCAAAACAGTCTAAAATTTCTAAAAAAATTGAGTGAGAGACTAAAATGGTAAGAAAAATAGCAATTTACGGTAAAGGTGGAATCGGAAAATCCACCACACAGCAAAACACAGCAGCAGCCCTGGCTCATTTCCATGATCAAAATGTGATGATACACGGCTGTGACCCTAAAGCAGACAGTACCCGTTTAATCCTGGGTGGAAAAATGCAGACCACCATGATGGATACTCTAAGGGAAGAAGGAGAAGAAGCCTGCACCCCGGAAAATATAATTGAAACAGGTTATGAGGGAATAAAATGCGCAGAATCAGGAGGACCAGAACCCGGTGTGGGATGCGCCGGAAGAGGGGTTATCACTGCCATAAGCTTGATGGAACTGTACGATGTTTATGAAAAAGATCTTGATTTTGTGTTCTTCGATGTTTTAGGTGACGTAGTATGTGGAGGATTCGCCATGCCCATCCGGGACGGTAAAGCCTCAGAAATTTATATAGTCGCCTCTGGTGAGATGATGGCCCTTTACGCTGCCAACAACATCTGTAAAGGTATGGTGAAATATGCCGAGCAGAGCGGAGTAAGACTGGGCGGAATCATCTGTAACAGTAGAAATGTGGATGGAGAAGCAGAGTTACTCGAGGATTTCTGTGCGAAAATAGGAACCCAGATGCTCCACTTTGTCCCCAGAGACAACATAGTCCAGAAAGCAGAGTTCAACAAACAGTCCGTGGTAGAATTCGATGAAGAATGTAACCAGGCCAACGAGTACAAAATTCTGGCCGAGAAGATAATCAACAACAACAACTTCGTAATTCCAGAGCCCATGACCATGGATGAACTGGAAGACCTGGTGGTAAAATACGGTTTAATTGATTAAACTCAGAACCACCTGGAACTTGCTGAAACAGAATTAAATTTTGGAAGATTTACTAAATCCGCAATACATTTGGAGACAACATAATGAAAATGATAAGAGCCATATTAAGGCCAGATAAGGTAGAAGAAGTTGTAGACACACTTTCAGATGCAGGATACGTAGCTTTGACCAAGATGGATGTCATAGGACGTGGTAAACAGAAGGGTATTCAACTGGACAACATCTACTACGATGAACTGCCCAAGGTGATGCTCATGCTGGTAGTGCCTACCGAAAAAACCGACCAAGTGCTGGAGATCATCAATGAAAAAGCATACACCGGAAACTTTGGGGATGGAAAAGTCTTCATAAGCCCGGTAGAAGAGGCTTACACTGTCAGAACTAGAACTAAAGGATTATGATCCGATGAAAGAAGTAATAGCAATTATCAGACCTAGCAAGATCACACGTACAAAAGAAGTGCTTGACGCCCTTGGATTCCCATCCATGACTGCAAACGCGGTTTTTGGCCGGGGAAGACAGAAAGCAATTATTGGGGAAGTGAACTTTGCAGTTAAAAACCCTGAACTGGTGGAAGAAGAGGGAAGCATGCGCTACATCCCTAAAAGGATGATATCATTGGTTGTGCCTGATGAGGACGCCTCTTTAGTCGTTGAATCAATAATGAAAGTGAACAACACTGGCCAGATAGGTGACGGTAAAATATTCGTCTGCCCAGTTGATGACGCTTTAAGAGTAAGAACAAAGGAAACAGGAGAAGAAGCGATTTTATAGATGATTTATCACCACACAAAAAATGAATTATCACCAAATTTCGAATTTCATGCTAAAAATCGCGTTTCCAAAATTTATCAAATTTATCAAGGAGAGTAAATAATGCCTTACAAACTTTTCGACGTCTCTAAACCAATCCCTGAAAGGAAAGAGCACACATACGTAAAACACTGCAATGATCCTGAAGACTGCATTCCCAAATGTAACTCCAAGACCATCCCCGGCTCCATGACCGAAAGGGGATGTGCCTTTGCCGGAGCAAAGGGTGTTATAACCGGAGCCATAAAGGACGTAGCACACGTAGTCCATTCGCCCATCGGCTGTACCATGTACGGTTACGGATCAAAAAGATACCCCACCACCACTGAACTGCCGGATGGAAGCGAATTCCCAGTAAAAGATTTCAACATCAAATACATCATCGGAACAGATCTACAGGAATCTGACGTGGTATTCGGGGGAATGAAAAAGCTACGTCAGGCAGTCCGTGAAACTAACAAGGAATTCCCCTTCGTCAATGCCATATATCTCTATGCAACCTGTACCACCGGTTTAATTGGTGACGACATGGATGCCGCGGCAAAAGAGATGGAGGAAGAGATAGGTAAACCAGTCATAGCATTCAACGCTCCTGGTTTTGCCGGTTCAACCCAATCAAAAGGACACCAGATTGGAAATGACACCCTTTTTGCTAAAATAGTGGGTACCACAGAGCCACCAGCAACAACACCATATGACATAAACTTCATTGGAGAATACAACATCGACGGAGACCTGTGGTTGCTTAAAGAGTACTTTAATGAGATAGGAATAAATATTTTAAGCACTTTCACTGGAGATTGCTGTCATAACGAGCTAGGCTGGATGCACAGGGCCAAATTAAGTGTTGTAAGATGTCAAAGGTCATCTACATACATTGCAAAAATGATCGAGGAAAAATACGGTGTCCCCTACATAAAAACAGACTTCTTCAGTACAGAGTACTGTGCAGAGAACTTAAGAACCGTGGCCAAATTCTTCGGCCTGGAAGATAAAGCAGAAGAAGTAATAGCTAAAAGAATGGCAAAAGTAGGACCTGAACTGGACTTTTACAGGGAAAAATTAACTGGAAAAAAAGTATTTATCTTTTCTGGCGGGCCTAAAAGCTACCACTTATCCATACCTCTTCATAATGAGTTAGGACTGGAAACTACCGGTGTATCATCTATGTTCGAGCACGAAGACGGATTTGAAAAGATGAAAGATAGGGTAAAAGAAGGTGCACTGGTAATAGACGATCCCAACACACTGGAACTTGAAGAACTAATTGAGGATTATGACATAGATCTAATTCTTGGCGGGGTCAAAGAAAAATATTTGGTCCATAAATTAGGAATACCATCTCTCCTGATTCACTCCTATGAAAATGGGCCCTATATGGGATTTGAAGGATTTTTAAACCTTGCAAGGGACATGTACAGTGCAATATACAATCCGGTATGGAATATACTCGAATTTCAGGAAACTGAAGATCCAGACGTGGCCGATGTAACTGGAGAGGCAGCCGAAGAGGTGGAAAAATGAGCTGTGTAAACCTGATAGAAAAGGAAAGAAACGCCATAATCAATCCCTTAAAAACCTGTCAGCCATTAGGGGCCATGTATGCTGTTACCGGAATTAGAAGGGCAGTCCCCCTGGTTCACGGTTCCCAGGGATGTTCCACCTTCGTTAGATATTCACTTTCACGCCATTTTAGAGAACCTTCAGAGATCGCTGTAACATCCCTCCACGAAGATGCAGCGGTCTTTGGAGGTAGAAGAAACCTGATAGAAGGTCTTCAAAACGTGGCGATAAGGCTCAATCCCAGTCTAATCGGTGTAATAACCACCTGTTCCAGTGAGATCATCGGTGACGATATCATCGGTTTTATTAAAACCGCTAAAAAGGAGTTAACCGAGAAAATTGGGGAAGAAAAAACGGAGAAAATAAAGATAGTACCCATAAGCACCCCCAGTTTCGTGGAAACACACCTCAAGGGGTACGATAATGCGGTTAAAGCTTTAGTAGATCATGTAGCAGAGCCTTCAGAGCCGAATGGTAAAGTAAATATCATCCCCGGAATGGTGAACCCCGGTGACATCGGGGAGATAAAACACATATTGAGCCTCATGGATATCGAGAGTATCGTACTAACCGATATCTCAGACCCCTTCGATTCACCCCTACGGCCATCAGCTACCGAACTTAAACCATACTATCCCAAGGGAGGAACCACTGTAGAAGAAATCGTTGATTCAGCAAACAGTACCGGTACAATATCCCTGACTAAGTATGCAGGTTCCGGTGCCGTATCCCTGGAGAAGAAGTACAACGTACCAGCGGAGTTAGGTCCTATTCCTATAGGTGTTCAAAACACGGATCAGTTCCTCAGGAACCTTAAAAAACTCACCGGCCAGGATGTAACCGATGATATCCTGGATGAGAGGGGTTTGCTCATAGATTCCATGGCAGATCTATCATCCCGATACCTGCATAACCGTACAGTTGCCATCTACGGAGACCCGGAGATCACAGCCGGAATAGCACGATTTGTGGGGGAACTGGGCATGGTACCCCAGCTGGTCCTCACCGGAGCAAACAACAAGGAATTCGTTCCGGATATAGAGAAGGTAGCTAAAGAGACCGGAGTAGAGATAGATACCATGGTAGGGGGAGATTTAAGGCAAATGGAAGTGTATCTCAAAGATAACCCGGTAGATCTCTTGATCGGTAGCTCTGATGGTAGACTCATAGCTAAAGAAGCTGAAATTCCCCTGGTAAGGGTTGGTTTCCCAGTATATGACCGCGTGGGATACCACAGACACCCTATAGTGGGATACAACGGTGGTATACACCTCATAGATCTGATAACCAACACAGTCTTGGAAAACTACTATGAACACCAGCACTGGAAGTTACAGCAGTAAAAAAAGGAAATGATATGGTAACCCATAAAAAGAGAAGATATAAAGATGAACTATCAAAGAATTATGGAATTTAGAGGTATTTTATAATGGAACCCAAACTGGAACCCATAGTTGAAACATTCAAATCACGTGAAAAACACATGTGCGTTAAAGGGGAGGGATTATCCATCCCAGTCTGTGATAAGGCCAGCCTGCCCGGTACGGTCACCCAGCGAACATGTGTCTACGGTGGGGCGAGGATCGTCTTAATGCCAATCACCGATTCCATCCACCTGGTACACGGGCCTATTGGTTGTGCCGCTTGTACCTGGGATATAAGGGGAAGTAAATCCTCCCGGGAGGACCTCTACAAAAAAGGGTGTTCCACAGACCTGGGAGAAAAAGACATAGTCTTCGGCGGTGAGAAAAAGCTCTTTGAAACGGTTATCGAGCTCCACAAATTATACAATCCCGGAGCCATATTCGTCTACGCCACCTGTGTGGCCGGAGTAATAGGTGACGATATAAAGGCGGTCTGCAAAAAAGCAGAGGAAGTAACCGGATGCAGAGTCATACCCGTCCAATCTGAAGGTTTCCAGGACCACAATAAGACCAAAGGGCACTGGATAGGCTGCGACGCACTGCTTGATCACGTTATCGGGACGAAAGAACCCGAAGAAACCACACCCTTCGATATAAATGTGGTAGGGGAATTCAATGTAGCCGGAGACTTCTGGGGATTTAAACCCCTCCTGGAAGAGATGGGTGTAAATATAATAAGCACCATCACCGGAGACTCCCACGTGGAGGAGATAGCCCAGGCACACCGGGCCAAACTAAACATAGTCCAGTGCCAGAAGTCCTCAAACTATCTGGCCAAGAAGATGGAGAAGAAGTATGGAATACCATCCATTAAAGTCAACTTCTTCGGTTTGGAACAGACCGTGAACTCGTTGCGGGAAATCGCCGACTTCTTCGGGGATCCGGAGATGATAGAGCGTACCGAGAAGATAATAGAATCAGGACTCGCGGAAGTAGAACATAAAACAGATGAATACCGGGAAAGATTACAAGGAAAAACCGTTGCATTATACGTTGGAGGTAACAAAGCCTGGTCACTGGTACGAGCATTCGAAGAACTGGGCATGGACGTTATGATGTCCGGAACCAAGAACGGAATAAGAGAAGACTACGAAAGAATCAAAGAAGCAGTTAGAGACGGTACCATAATAGTGGATGATGCCAACTCAACAGAGCTAGCCCGGCTACTTAAAAAGTACAGGCCGAACCTCCTTATATCTGGAGCTAAGGAGAAATACATCGCTTTAAAGCTCGGAGTACCATTCTGTGACTTCAACCACGACCGTATATCTGCCTTTGCCGGGTTTAATGGTTTTGTAAGCTTTGCCAAGGAAGTTGATGCCTCAGTTTCAAGTCCAGTCTTTGATTTAACCTTCACCAGTTTAAGGGGGTGACTAGTATGCACCATGATAAAAAAGTGACTGAAATGCACCATGATAAAAAATTTTCCGTTGTTAATCCCTCAAAAATGTGCCAGCCCATGGGAGCCGTGCAAGCACTCCTCGGCCTTAAAAATAGTATGCCCTTAATCCACGGCTCCCAGGGTTGCAGCACATACATGAGGTTCCAGCTTACCAGACACTTCAGGGAGCCCATCGAGGTTGCATCAACCAGCATGAACGAGAAAACCGTGATCTATGGTGGTGAATACAACCTCATGAAAGCCCTAAAAAACATAACTGAGAAACAATCACCCAGCATCATAGCAGTGGCATCAAGCTGCCTAACCGAGACCATAGGAGACGACATGGCCGGGATCATCAGGAAGTTTGAAGACGCAAACCCGGATAAGGAACTACCAGTAATAGTCCCAATATCCACCCCCAGCTACACCGAATCCCATGTAGAAGGATACAACCGGACCATAAAGGCACTAGTTGAAAATTTAACCACACTCACCGCACCTAATGGTAAGGTAAATATAATCACCGGATTCCTGTCCCCTGCAGACGTAGGGGAAGTTAAGGAAATCCTCAACGACCTCAACTTAGAGGGAATCATATTAACCGACACATCAGAAAACCTCGATGCACCACTATCTGAGTCTGCCCTGAACTTATATGACGGGGGGACGACGGTGGAACAATTAGAAGATACAGCCAATTCACTGGGCACCATCGCATTATCCAAACATGCTGATTCTGCCGGTGAGTTTCTGGAGAAAAAATTTGGGATCAAACTCATATCGGGACCCCTTCCCCTGGGACTGGAAAACACAGACAGCTTCATAAGATCTGCCTGCCAGCTCGCCGACCTTGAAATCCCGGAGAATATAGAAAAGGATCGGGGAAGACTGATGGATGCCATGGTAGACGCCCACTCCTACAACTACCACCGGAAAATGGCCATATTCGGAGACCCGGACTTTGTATCATCCATGACCCGGTTTACCAGTGAAATGGGAATGATACCCACCGTAGTATGTACCGGAGCCAAGAGCAAAAGGTTCACTGAGGACATAGAAACCATCAGTAAAGAGAAAGAATGCTCACCAGTAACTTTAGCTGGAGGTGACCTGTACGACATGCACGAGGCGATCAAAAAGGTAGGAGCCGATATACTCATTGGGAATTCTTACGGTGCGAGCATCGCTGATGAAGAGAACATCCCACTCTTCAGAGCAGGATTCCCTATATTCGACAGGTTAGGTGCTCAGAGGATATCTACTCTGGGATACAGAGGCGGTATCGACTTTGTAGATAGGCTGACCAATACCATCCTGGACTTCTACTACGACGAAGCAGGTTACGAGATAGTGGAAGAAGAAGACATGATAATTGAAGACCAGAAGTTCGCTGAGGAGGAGATATAAATGAAGATAGCAATAGCATCCACCAATGGTAAAAAGGTGGACTTACACTTTGCAGATGCCGATCAATTCTTGATATATGAAATTAAGGATAAGGAAGGCAAATTTAAAGAGATAAGGGAAAAAACCAGCCTATCTTTAGATAATCATACAGAACGCTGGATTGCATCTATCGATCTTATAAATGATTGTAAGGCAGTGCTTTGCAATAAAATAGGTAAGGGACCAACCATCGAACTTAGAAAATTAGGGATAAAACCCATACAACTTGACTGTGCAGTTGAAGATGCCCTCAGCGAATGCTCAGAGCATCTCTTAAGTTAAACAAAAGCTTAGGTGATGATAGGCTTATGGCTTATATTGAGATAGACTATAAAAATTGTGAAGGCTCAAAATGCAGTTTATGTGCTTATGCATGCCCCACAAATGTCTTCAGCATAGAAGATGGGAATATATCTATAAAATCCCCAGATTCATGTAAACTGTGCGATAAATGCATGGAAGTCTGCCCAACGTCAGTTATAACCATAAAAAGGGTGAAAATAAACCTGTTTCAAGGTTTAACCCCTAAGAGAAATGGGTACGTTACTTTGTAAAACTACGTGTCTTTTGAACCTATAAATTAAGTAAATGGCCTGTATAACTGAAAAAATTATTGAATATTTTTTATTTTCAATACATGGTAGATGAGGAGTCCCTTTGAAAACTGTTGTTACAACCTGCACCCGGGATTGCCCTGGTGCTTGTTCAATAATAGCCCAGGAAAAGGATGGAAGAGTGGTTAAACTACGTGGAAATCCGGATCATAAAATAACCGATGGTTTCCTGTGTAAAAATACCACCCATTACCTTGAAAACTTCTTCTACAGCCCTCAAAGAGTGTTGCATCCTCTCATAAAGAGGGATGGGGGGTGGGAGCAGATAAGCTGGGATGAAGCACTGGACATCACAGCTTCCCAGATAAAAGAAGTCATAAAAAAACAGGGGAGCCAGGCTATCCTGTACTACCAGGGATTTGGAGCCAGAACAGCACTTCAATCAATGAACAAAAGGTTTTTTAATTTACTGGGTGGGGTGACAACCACCACCGGCACGGTATGTGGTGGAATAGGCCATGTGGCACTGGAACAGGACTACGGAGTTAAGATCCCCCACAATCCACTGGATCAGCTCAACAGCAAGTTGATCATAATCTGGGGGAGGAACCCGGCGGTGACCGACATCCACCTCTGGAAGATTTTAAAGAAGGTTAGGAGGAAGGGAACCAAACTGGTGGTAATCGATCCGGTAAAGACCAGAACAGCTAAACAGGCAGACATCCATCTTAAACCGGCACCGGGCACAGACCATTACCTGGCCATGGCCCTTATCAAAATCATTCTAAAGAAAGGGCTGGAAGATAAAGAGTTCATGGAGAGTTATACCAAGAACTTCACATCCTATAAAGGATTACTGGATAAATATTCCTTGGAATTCCTCTTTAAAAAGTGTGATGTGTCGGTAAATGAATTAGAAGAATTAGCACTCTCTTATGCTCTAGGTAAACCTTCCAGTATAGTGGCTGGATGGGGGGCTCACCGGTACAGGCACGGTCACCTGGCCTTCCATATGATGAACGCCCTGGCCGCGATATGTGGGAATATCGGAGTTTCTGGGGGAGGAGTGACCCAGGGATTTGAGGAATACGAATTCTTCGACCAGTCGGTGGAATTGGACGACCCGGGAAAGGCTAGGAAACTGCCTATGCCTAAAATTGGCCGGGCCATCCTGGAAACATGCGATCCTCCTGTAGAGTTGATATTCGTGGCATCTGGAAACCCAGTTAACCTCAACCCCAACTCTTTGATTGTTAAGAAGGCCTTTGAAGGGAAATTCGTGGTCATGATCGATCATTTCCTGAATGACACATCAGATGTGGCGGATTTATTTTTACCTGCCACCACATTCTTAGAGGAAGAAAATCTTATTGGAAGCTTTGGTCATAGCTGGATATCTCCCATAAACCCCGTCGTACCTCCACAGGGCGAGGTAAAATCTGAATTCGAGATATTCCAGCTTCTTTCTCTAAGATTAGGCTTGGGGGATGAAATGGCAGGTACGTCCACCAAGTGGCTTAAGAAGATGGCTTCCCCCATCCTTGATAAGGGTGTAACCTTCGAGGAGCTGCAGAATGGCCCGGTGGAGATGGTCCCTGCCCATGAGATCCCCTACGCTGATAAATGTTTTAAGACAGAATCAGGTCGTTTCGAATTTATAACGGACTTTAAGGATGATAATCTGGAAGTAAGTGACGATGGAGTAATAGATGAAAATTTTCCCTTGCATCTGCTTTCCACTTCCCCTGATAGATGGGTGGGATCAGTTTTACCTGAATCAGAAATAAAAAACGGCTACCTGGAAGTTCAGGCACACCCGTTAACCCTTAAAGCATATGGTGTAGCAGATGGTGAGGTGGCCCTCCTGGAATCTCTCTTTGGAAAGCTGGAAGTCCGGGTTCGTGGGAGTGAAGATGTGAGGTGCGACTTTGTCTTGGCTTACAAGGGTGGGCTGATGAGGCATAATAAAAACATCAACGTATTAACCGGGGACATCCTCAGTGAGAAGGGAGAAGGCGCCCCTTATTATGATACCCGGGTTCGACTGAGGAATCTGAATAGTTAGGTTTTTATCTCCCTTTTTAGGTTTTATCTCTTTTTTTTAAATGAACTGTTCATGACTATAGTAAACTATATATGTTGGGTCATACTTACATTAAGTAAGTTATTAATAACTATATATGTGGGGGGAATTTGAAAGAATTTAAAAATGGTGAAAAGATCATGGGTAAAAAAGCACTCTGTGTGGGTATAAATAACTTCAAAAACTATCCGGGCAGTTCATTGAATGGTTGTATAAATGATGCGTATGATATGGAAGAAATACTGGTGCAGTACATGGGTTTTGAAGAAAAAGACGTGGTAAAACTCGTTGATAAAGAGGCGACCAAGTCGAATATAATGAAGAACCTCCAAGAAATGGTGGGAGGAGCTATGTCAGGTGAATATGATAGGTTGATATTTAGTATGTCCAGTCACGGTACCCAAATGCCGGATGTCAGTGGGGATGAGCCGGATGATTTTGATGAAGCCTTCTGTCCCTACGATCTGGATGTGAAAGGAGATGAATGGGATCCGGATCGGATAATATTGGATGACGAACTCCATGACCTCTTCACCCAACTACCAGAAGATGTGTCACTGGAGGTCTATCTGGACACCTGCCACAGCGGGACTGGTTTAAGGGCCATGGAACCCCTCCATGACCGTGAACCCAGATACATTCCTCCGCCTTCCGGGGAAGTCTTCCAGAAGGTTGGCAGTAGAGAATTCAGGCACCCTCCCCTATTAGGGAACCACATACTATGGGCAGCCTGCCGGTCGGACCAGACCAGTGCCGATGCCTTTATAAGTGAAGAATGGCACGGGGCGTTCACCTACTACTTCTGCAGGGAGATAAAAATCAGCGAAAACAAACTATCTAGGGATGAAGTTTTAAAAAATGTTGCCAGCGGGCTGGAAAACAATGGGTACAGTCAGATACCACAGCTGGAGTGTGATGCCACCACCAGAGCAAAGAAATGTAGTGAATTTTAACGTTCCCTCTTGTTCATCGAGCTATTAACGTTTCCTCTGGCTTTTCGTCGGATTATTAACGTTCCCTCTTTCCAATGATAAATTCATCCACCATATCCCGTGCTTCATCATCGGTGAACTGTTCTGGGGGGTGTTTCATGGTAAAAGCAGATATCGAGGTGAGCTGTCCCCCGATATTCCTCTCCAGGGCCAGTTTACAGCATCTAATGGCGTCTATAACGCATCCTGCCGAGTTAGGGGAGTCCTCTACTGAGAGGCGTAATTCTATGTTCATGGGCACGTCACCGAAGGTTCTACCCTCCATACGCAGGAAACACAGTTTATTATCCTTCTGCCAGGGCACATAGTCGCTGGGACCGATGTGTATGTTTTCCGGTTCCATCCTCTCCGCGAGAACCGACTGGACTGCCTCTGTCTTCGACTCCTTTTTAGAGTCCAACCTGCTACGGTTGAGCATGTTTAAAAAATCGGTGTTACCACCGGTGTTGAGCTGATAGGTCCTATCCAGTTTAACCCCACGGTCTTTGAAGAGGTTGGCCAGTGTTCTATGGGTTATGGTGGCACCGATCTGGGCTTTTATATCATCACCCACCATGGGCAGGCTTTTTTCCTCAAATCTGGCCGCCCACTCCGGGTCGCTCACTATGAAGACTGGCATGTTGTTTACCAAGGCCAGCCCTACTTCCAGGGCGCACTCTGCATAGAAACGCGTGGCTTCTTCAGAACCTACAGGGAGGTAGTTCAGGAGGATTTCCGCTCCACTGTCGGTTAAAATTTTAACGATTTCTTCCTTATCATTTTCTGGCTCATCTGATACAACGAAAGTGTTTTTTTCGTCATGTTCAGCCATATGTGGGGCTACACCATCTAAAACTTTGCCCATGGATACTTTTACCCCTAATTGGGGTATTTCTTCCTGGAAGACGGTAGTGCAGTTTGGCCTGGCGAATATGGCCTCACTTAAATCCAGACCTACTTTACGCTGGTCTATGTCTATTGCTGCTACCACTTCTATATCAGATGGTTTGTATCCACCAATATCCCAGTGCATCAGGCCTATGGCGTCTTCTGCTTTCCGGTCTTTGTAATAGTAAATTCCCTGTAATAGTGAGCTTGCACAATTACCAATACCAATTATTGCTATTTTGATTTTCTCCAATTATAACACCCTTTACGCGTCATCGAGCTAATTGTGCCAGTTATAGTTTATGAAAATAAACAGTATTAGGCAAAATATTAAAGTTGGTAAGCTTAAAAAGTTCTTCTAAAAGAATAATTTGCTGATTGTACTATTAAATGTTTCGATAAATCCTTAAAATCCCCTGAAAAATAAGGGGAATCTTGTGTTATATCCTTAATCTACCGGTATGGTGGGAAATTAACGGGCAATAATGGTATTATCATATTTCCGGGTAGATAGTGATGGTTCCCAGATAAACAGCAGCGGTTAAACCTGCACTCCATATAATTATCCCGATGATGATCCATAAGAGCAACCTGTTCCTCTCGGCGCCGAATATTATACCCACCACGGTGCCCAGGGGGGCTCCGAATAGGAGGGGTGAGAGGATTCCCAAACCAACCACACCATATTTGTTCCAGATCTTAAAGTAACGCCCCTTTTTAAGGTTTTCATCCGATCCATAGCGCCACTTTAGAAATCTGCTCCGGAGGTTTGAACCGGCGAAGGCCACGATAAGAGTCGATGTAACTGAACCCAGGGCAGCGGTGACTGCGGTGCTTAAGGGTGATAGTTTCAAAACCAGACCCAGTGGGATAGCCAGCCATAACTCTGCCACACCGGTGAGAAACACGATGAGTATGCTATAATTAGGGTCCATGGTTATCTGAAATTAAAAATTTGTTTAAAATTATCTTTGGATTTGAATTGTCCAAATTATTTTGGATGTAAATCGTCTGAAACTTATCTTTTGGATTTTAATCGTCTGAAATTTATCTGCAATTAAAAAAAATTGGTCTAAAAAAAATTATAGTTATCCTTTCCGTTGTTTAAGTTCTCCCCCACGCTTGCAGTAGAAGTTGTGGATAACTCCGATTTTATAGGCCGCTGCAAAGGGGCAGGTGGGGCACATACAGCCATTCTCCGTGTTTATACACTTACTTTCCTCTTTAAGGCAGAAGATGTTTTCTCCGGCATCCTTGGCACACTGGTTGAAGGTGGGACATATGGGGCACACACAGTCTGCCTCTAATTCCCGGATCCTTTGATTTTTATCCTCATCAGAGAGTTCATTTAACTCAGCTATAAGTTCTTCAAATTTATCCACCTTGTATCACCATTTAATAGAGAGTTTCTCCCGGTTAATAAAATTTATTCTGTATCTGTCTCGAAGCAGGGTGACACCTTGAGGATTAATCAAAAAAGGTACTAAGGGATTAGGGGGGCGGATTAAATAAAGGATTTAAGTCCAGAATAATCCCTAGTACCTGTAACTAATGAATTAGTTACCGTAACAAAGAGTATTTTTTTAAATTCCCCATTAACATTTCTTATTTTAAGATAAGATTAAAAATAGATTTTCCCAAATTAAACCAAAATTTTACCTAAATTAGAAAATAAATTCTGGAATTTACTTAAATTAAAATTAAGAAATAAATAAAGAAAAATGTTCTAACCCTACTTCCAGCTTATTTTAAGTAGTGAGGCTAAAGCTACCAGCTGGGATGAATTTATAAGTAGCAGGGGGATTTGATGAGGGCTCTCCATGGGGGGGCCGTGTGGTGGTCCTGGTGGTGGAGCAGAGTAGTAGACAGATAGAATATTTTGCAGTAGTAGGAATATTCCAAACACCAAAAGGCCAATGGTATACTGAGATTTCCATTTGGTATAATTTTTCCAGTATATGGAGAGCAAAATCAGTATCATACAGATATTTGCCACTGCCAATCCTAAACCTATATAACTATACAAGACCATTTTCCAACCTCTTAATTAATCGTTATTTTTGATTTCCTTCCAAATAGTGTCAAAAGCATCAAAATTCTCCTTCATGATGGGAGAGAGCATGTAAACCATTCCATACTGCCCTTCACCAGAACACTTGATGATGTTATTCTTTTTTAGAACTTTCATGTGATGCCTGATGGTTTTATAATCCAGATCCAAATTCTGGGCAAGCTGATTTGCATTATACGGTCGGGAATGCAGTTCCTTAATAATCCGCGCCCGGTTAATTCCTCCTCTGGTACCGGCTATCAACCACCACAGCAAATCTTCCATAAGTATCACAAAAAGTTCGGGGGATTTAATTCAATAAATAAATTTAGTAGTCTTTTATTTGATTTAAGCTTATTTCCAAATCTTTCAAAGAAATAAAAAAATTAAACATCAACTTTCAAAGCGTTTAGTACAGGTTAATAAAAATTTTTTATTCCCGCTGCTCTATCTCAGAACCCCTTATACAGTAGGTGGTGTACTTGGCCCCGAAACTGAGCCTCCGGGCAAAGGGACAGGGAGGACACAGACAATCCTTCTTATCTGTTATACACTTCTCACTTTCCCCAATTATACAGAAGAGTAACTCGCCTTTTTCTCGAGCACAGTCATTGTAGGTGGGGCAGATCGGGCAGATGCACTGGGATTTAAAGCGTTCCAGCTCCTCCTCTCTTTCCTCTGGGGACATGCTTTCTAAAGATTGGAGGAATGCCTCCACATCATCCATGGATATTCACCTCATAAATTAAAAACTAAGGTTTAAGAATATTAAATCACGGAAAATAGGAACTGTCCCAGTACGAGTACGATGGGCCATAAGATGAATTCAAAATCTGATAAGATGTAGTAATTCATTTTAATTTCTTCATTACTTTTTGCACTGGTTTTATGTAGATAATAGAAGCTGTAAAGCAGGAATATTAGCATGATAGATGCAAATAGGGGTATGATGTTCAAATAGATGCCGATAAATAGGGGTATGAATGATAGGATATTCAGCGTGTACATGAATTTCAAGGTTTTTTCCTTCCCTAGGATCACCGGTATGGTCTTCAACCCTTCCTTCTTATCACTTATGATATCTTTCAGGTCGAAGAAGATGGTGTTAGGTAGCATTTTAAGGAAGAAAAATAAAAAGATCAGGAAGTAGGCTAAATTAATTTCCAAAGAGTTGAAGAAGGCCAAGGAAAACGTCCCGGCTGCCGCCCAGATGAAAATGGTGTACATATTTTTAAAAGCAGGTAATTTCTGGGTGATATTTTTCAATCCCAGGGGGTAAACTACGCCTAACATGATGAGTGATAGTATGAATGTGATCATTACCCAGTTGGAGAAGACAATTAGCAGGATGGCGAGAATGGATAGATAACCACCCATTATGTAGGGATAGATCTTCGATTTCTGGCTGTAATGGCTGGCCCTTTCCTTGTTAGTGTCCTTATCCTTATCCATATCCCGGTAATAATCGTAACTATAAACCATAAGTGGAATTAAATAGGATATTATAAGTAGGGGGATGGTTAAACTGGTGTGGGTTAAAACTGAGGTTGTATAAACCAGCGCGGGGCCTACCAATGCCGGGATGTAACCCCCATAGGTGATCTCCTTTTTAGAAATGGAAATAAACTTTGTGGGAAAGTATTTAATACCATTTAAGTTATTAGTTGATAACATAATGTATTTTCAGGTAATTTAATCCGTTATGGTTGAATTGAATAAGTATTTTATGACCACAATAAAATAAATAGTAATGTGATTATTTTCACAAAAGATTTAAAATTCTTGTTAAAAAAAGTTTAAATTAGAAAGTAACCTTAAATTCAGCCCCATTATTGGATGTAACTTCAAGTTCACCATCTAGCTGGGAAGTTAAACTAGTTATAAGCTGCATACCCAACGTATTTGTTTGGTTGATGTTAAAATCATCGGGGAGGCCTATTCCATCATCTTGTATTCGTATGATATGTTTATCATTTAATTTTTTAAAATCAATGATTATAGTCCCTGATCTACCATCCGGAAAAGCGTGTTTGATACAGTTGGTTATAACTTCGTTGATGAGTAAAAAACAGGGTATAGCTGTGTTTATATCCAGAAAAATATTTTCAGCATTTATTTCCATTTTTATCCGGTCAATATTAACTCCATAGGAGCTATAAATATTTTCTGTTAACCCTTCCAGGTATTCAGCCACACTTAATTCAGCAAAATTTCCAGTTTGGTACAGTTTCTCATGGACCATGGCCATGGATTTAACCCGGTTTTGACTTTCCTTGAAAACTTCATAGGCCTTCTCATCCTCTATATATCTGGATTGCAAGTTCAACAGGCTGGATATGATTTGTAAGTTGTTTTTCACCCTGTGGTGAATCTCCTTTAAAAGCACGTTTTTCTCCTGGATGGAAGCCTGCATCTGGACTTCTATGTTTTTATGATGGGTTATATCTCTGGCAGTGATCATGAATGCTGTTGGTTCGTTTTCAGGGTTCTTGATCACCGCAGCATTCCATTCGCCTATAAATTGGTCCTCATTCTTTTTAACAAAGTTATATTCCAGGTTTCTTAATACATTCTCGTTTTTTGTTTTCTCCATGTCTTCCTTAGCCTTCTCCTTGTATGCATCAGCTACCAAATCAAAAATTGAACTTCCAATCAACTCTTCTTTGTTCTCATATCCATACATTTCAAGTGTCTGTTTAGATGTGTAACTTATATTACCATCCAGGTTGGTAGTGATGATTGCGTCTGGATCTGTTTTAATCAGGGTGGAGTATAGAATCTCAGATTCCTTTAATGCCTTCTTTATTTCCTTTTCTTTAGTTAGATCACTACCAATACATACTAGACCTAAAGGTTCATTTTCATTAATCTTAATTAAAGACACAGACATTAAAACCGGTATAAATTTGTTTTCACTGGATTTTATTTTGGTTTCAAAGGTTTTTACCTGCCCTATTTCATCCAGATTTATATTTTGAAATATATCCCATACACCTTCTTTTAATCTGAAGATTAAACTAGAAGATTTACCAATTAAATCCTCCCTTTTATAATTTAACAGGTTAAGTGCACTTTGATTTACCAGCACGATCTTTTTCTGGGTGTTTAAAATGATTAGAAAGTTGGACATGGTGGATAATATTTTATCAGCAGCCATAGCCGGGGTTAAAATAGGGAAACGATATCTCCACACCCCATAGGAGATGAAAATTAAACCTATGGTGATGCTGAGCATGGTTAATTCAGGTATCTTCATGGAAAATAGGGGGATGATTAAATCAGTGGTAAGACTGAATATGAAGGGTGCAAAAAGCCCCAAGAAGATGTATTTGGTCTGTTTTTTCTTCAATTCATTTTTGGTGCTGAAATAGTGTTTCAAGATAAAAAGTGAGGATAAGAAACCACCGATGAAGCTCCAGATAGTCATGGGTATGAAGAATATGTATGGCAGGAAACTGTAGGTCCAACCCCAATACTCATAATAAACCACCACTGGGAAGGTAAAGAACCCCAATATGGCTATAAGAATCGCCGGAGCATAAATCAGGAGATAGGTTATTTTATGTTTAAGTAGATCAGTTCTACCGGTGAATACCAGGAATATATTTAACAGGACCGCCGGCACCAGAGGCCATAAACAACTCACCTTTAAATAGAGGATTGCTGTAGTGACAGTTTCTGCCTGACGATAACTAAATTCAATAAAGGCTAGAAAGCCAATTAAAATGGCTAAGATGGCCACCAATCGGTTTAAACTATTTTGCGGATTTTTATAGTAGATGAAATTCCCCACAAAAAGACACGTAACTGAAGCTATAAGGGATAGTAAGGAGAATGTGTTCATAAAAACCCTTTCTCTAAATTTTTAACTGAATTATTAATACTATGGTGTATTAGGTATATATTTATTACTTATTTTAAAATTCGTGAATGTTTAGCCAAGTTCTAATACATCGAATGAATATAATCATACAGACAATTTTTTTTCCAAGTTCACCCATCCAAAAGTTTAATTTTCACAGAAACCATAATATAATTAATCGAATGGTTGAAGTGGATTATATGCCTGGTGAATACCGATATGAGACAGATAGTTTAGGGGAAGTTCGAATACCAGCCCATAAACTATGGGGGGCGCAGACACAGCGCTCACTGGAGCAATTCAATATCGGTGATGATCTAATGCCACCAGAGATGGTTGAAGCTTATTCTGTGATAAAAAAGGCATGTGCCCGGGTTAACTTCCAGGAAGGGCTCCTGGATGAAACCTGCAGGGACTTAATCGTCAAGGTATGTGATGAAATATTCGCCGGAGAGCACCAGGACCAGTTTCCCCTTAACGTGTGGATGAGCGGGAGTGGAACACCCTTCAACATGAACGTGAACGAAGTTATATCCAACCGGAGTTGTCAACTCACCGGGAATCCCCTGGGGAGTAAGGTACCCGTCCATCCCAACGATCACGCCAACCTGTCCCAGTCTTCCAACGATACCTTTCCCTCGGCCATGCACATATCCGCTGCAAAAGCCCTGAAGGAGAAGTTGATACCGTCTGTAACTTCTCTACGCAACTCTTTACAGACTAAATCAGAAGAATGGTCCGATATAGTTAAGGTGGGCCGCACCCATCTCCAAGATGCTACACCTTTAACTTTAGGCCAGGAATTTTCTGATTATGCTGGCTTACTTGATGATAATCTGAAACGCTTAGAAAACAGCTTAGAGGAAATATACCACTTAACCATAGGTGGAACTGCTGTAGGGACGGGGATGAACACCCCTCCCGGCTTCGACCAGAAAGTGGTTGGCGAAATTGCAGGATTAACCGGTCTACCATTTAAAAGTGTGAATAATAAATTCAAAGCCCAGGGATCACACGACAGCCTGGTCATGCTCAGCGGGACGCTCAAAACACTGGCGACATCCCTCTATAAAATAGCAAACGACATCCGCATCCTCTCAAGCGGTCCCCGGTGCGGCTTACACGAACTGGAACTACCAGCAAACGAACCCGGCTCCTCCATCATGCCCGGAAAGATAAACCCCACCCAATGCGAAGCACTGTCCATGGTAGCGGTACAGGTCACAGCCAACGACCTGGCGGTGACTCTCGGTGGAGGCGGGGGACACCTGGAGATGAACGCCTACAAACCCCTGATCATCCGTAACATCACGCACTCGTTGAATATACTAACCGACGGATGCCAGAATTTCAGAAAATACCTGGTAGAGGGAATGAAACCGGATGAAAAACAGATAAACCACTATTTAGAACGCTCACTCATGCTGGTAACCGTCCTGACCCCGGTTATAGGCTACGATGAAGCAGCCCGGGTAGTAAAACATGCCCAGGATAATGACCTAACCCTTAAAGAAGCCGTCCTGGATCTAAAATGTATCACCGAGGAAGAATATGATAGGCTGGTGGATCCAGGGAAGATGACCTGTCCCGGGGGATTGGATTTGAGGAAGGACTGAATTAAATATTTTTTACATATTAAAAAAAAGGGAGAACTTAAAAAAAAACGGATGTAACCTACATGATCCATCACCACGATGTAATTATAATTGGAGGGGGATTGACCGGACTTAGAGCCGCCCTGCAGATAAAAGATGCGGGATTAGATGGGGCGGTGATATCCAAGGTCCATCCCTTACGTTCTCATTCTGTAGCAGCCCAGGGAGGAATGAACGCCTCCCTGGGAAACGTAGAAGGAGAGGGTGGTGTTAAGGATAGCTGGCAGAACCATGCCTACGACACAGTGAAGGGATCCGATTACCTGGCCGACCAGGACGCCGTGGAACTCATGTGCCGTGAAGCACCACGCACAGTAATCGAATTAGAACATATGGGAACGGTATGGTCCAGACTGGAAAACGGGAAGATAGCCCAGCGCCCCTTCGGGGGGGCGGGATTTCCCAGGACCTGTTATGCAGCGGACCGCACCGGGCACAACGCCCTCCACACCCTCTACGAGAATATGGTTGGCCGGGAAATCCCGGTTTACGAGGAATTCTACCTCACATCCCTGGTAATAGATGAGGGACGCTGTGTAGGTTGCACGGCACTGGAAATCGTAACTGGGGAGGTCCACGGGTTCCAGGCCCGGGCAGTCCTCCTGGCCACCGGTGGCTTCGGCCGGATATATGATAGATCAACCAACGCACTCATCAACACAGGAGAGGGGGCGTCTTTAGCTTTAGAGGCCGGGGCCCAGCTTAAGGACATGGAGTTCGTCCAGTTCCACCCCACCACCCTCTACGGTACCAACATCCTGATAACCGAGGGAGCCCGTGGCGAAGGAGGGATACTCCTAAATAAAGATGGGGAGCGGTTCATGGAGGGTTACGCACCCCATACCCGGGACCTGGCAGCCCGTGACGTGATATCTCGGGCCATGGAGCAGGAAATTGCAGAGGGAAGGGCCTACCCGGGAGGTTACCTGTACCTTGACCTGCGCCACCTGGGACCGGATAAAATCAAGGAGAGGTTGCCGGGGATAAGGCAGATAGCCATGGATTTTGCCGGTGTAGACCCCATAGAGGAGAAGATACCGGTCCAGCCCGGTCAGCATTACTCCATGGGCGGTGTTGATGTGGATATGGGCGGTGCGACCAGCATCCCTGGGTTATACGCTGCCGGCGAATGCGCCTGCATCAGCGTCCACGGAGCCAACCGTCTGGGAGGAAATTCCCTCCTGGAGACAGTGGTCTTCGGGCGGTTGGTTGCCGATAGGATAATCGAAGACGTTTATAGTATTAATTTTACCGAAGAAGAGCCAATAAAGACAGCCATGATAAACATGGACATTAAGATAGGGGATATACTGGGCCGGGAAGAAGGAGAACACTTCTTCCAGATCAGGGAGGCCATGACCCGCACCATGTCCCAGGGTTTTGGGATACTGCGGGAAAAACAGGATATGCAGGAAAGCCTCCAGGAGATAAAAAAACTGCAGAAACAGCTGCCCCGGGTATCCCTCCAAAACAGTAAGCGTGAACTCAACCAGGCCCTGGTAAGGTTCCTGGAACTGGAGGGAATGCTCCTTTTATCTGAGGCCGTGGCCCGAAGCGCCATCGCCCGGGAGGAAAGCAGAGGATCCCATTTCAGGACTGATTACCCGGAGCGTGATGATATTAATTTCCTGAAACACACCCTGATAGATTTAAAAGATGATGAAATGCATGTTTCCTATAAACCGGTTAAGCTGGGCATGTTCGAACCAGAGGAGCGTGTTTACTAGTGATAAAAGTTAACCCAAAGATAAAAGTTTACCGATTCAACCATGAAATGGAATCTCCCGACTATGATACCTTTGAAGTGGAGCCCCACCCAGGGATGACGGTTTTAAGCGCTTTATTCCAGATCCAGGAGAAATACGATGATTCACTGGCCTTCCGCTACTCCTGCCGGGGGGCGGTGTGTGGCACATGCGCCATGTTCATCAACAAGGTCCCCCGCCTCGCCTGCCGTAGCCAGGTGGAAGATCTTCTGAAAGATAAGGTTCCTGAAACTGTTACTGACGAGAATATATCCATGGCTGGTGAAGATATATCCTGGAACCCTGAGGAAGAAGTATTAGTGGAACCCCTCCCTCATTTACCTGTAATCAGGGACCTGGTGGTTGATATGGAACTCTTTTTCCAGTATTACCGTTTGGTAGAGCCGATTTTCCGTCCGGCAGGACCTGATCCAGAAAAGGAACGACTGATGGATCCCGGGGCGGTTAAAGAACTGGGGGTGTACACCAACTGCATCCTCTGTGGTGCCTGCCATGCTGCCTGCCCGGTTGTGGGAGAGAATCCTGAATATCTGGGACCAGCAGCCCTGGCCAAACTGTACCGATTCTACATAGACCCCCGGGAGGCCGAGGGAGACTCCCGACTGGAAAAAGGAGATATCCTCAATGGCTGGTGGGCTTGTGAATCCTACGGAGACTGCTACCGGGTCTGCCCCAGGAATGTTCCCCCCATCGTCGCCATAAGGCAGGCGATAAACCAGTTGAACAAAAGGAAATGATAAAATAAATGTTTTAATCTTTAAAATTCATTTAAAACTGTAGGTGAGCTGTTAAGATGATATACATGTGTATGAACTGTAAAGTCTTTGTTTATGATGAGGAAAGGGGAGATGCCAAGCTGAACCTCGCCCCGGGAACCAGAGTTGATGATATACCTGATTCTTACCGCTGCCCTGTCTGCGGAGCCATTAAATGCTGTCTGCACCCCCTGGATGGTGAGAGCACTTCTCAAAGTGTGGATAGTCAGGAACCCACCCAAAAGGATTTAAATTACTACCGGACCCGTGCTAGGGAGAAACTCGCTGGCCTATGCGGTGTTTATCCGGTGTGCAACGGCGATCCGGAACACACCTGCGGGGGGCAGAAATACGGCGCCCCCATTGGCATGGGAGGTGCCGGACAGGGCAAAAACTTCGAAGCAAACTACAAAGCCCTGGCAGAGTACCGGCTGAAGATGAAGGTAGTCAAGCCCCATCGCCAGCCAGAAATGTCCACATCTCTCTTGGGATGGGAGATCAAAGCCCCGGTAATGGGCGCACCCTTATCCGGCGTGAAACACAGCATGAACGATGCCATGGCCGAGGAAGACTTCTACTGGGGCCTTTTAAAGGGGGCAGAGGAATTTGGAACCATCGGTACCGTGGGGACCACCTCCAGCGCACCTAAAGATTTAGGGGTGACTACTGTGGGGAAGAACAACGGTTATGGGATCCCCTTCTTCAAACCCATGTCCCAAAAACGGCTGCTTGAACTCTTCCAGCTTGCAGAAAAACTGGACGTAATTGCCATAGGAGTTGATCTGGGAGGCGCCGGGTCCACCTACTGGGATCGCAGCGATAAAAGTGTGTACCGGAAGGGTGAAGATGATCTGAAGGAACTGGTGGACTCCACAGATAAACCGGTGATCTTCAAGGACATAATGAGTACAGAAGACGCGGTTAAGGTGGTTGATTCCGGTGCCAATGCATGCTACGTATCTAATCATGGTGGTAGGGTCTTAGATTACGGTTTAGGTGTGGCGGAGGTGCTCCCGGATATTGCGGAGGAGATAAACGGTAAAGTACCTGTCCTGGCCGATGGGACCGTGCGGACCGGGTTCGATGTCTTGAAAGTACTGGCGTTAGGTGCAGATATTGCCCTCATCGGCCGTCCCCTTTTACAGGTATGCGTTGGCGGGGGAGCTGAAGCGGTTAAGATGTACTTCGACTATGTCCTGGCTGACTTTACCCGGGCGATGATACTCACGGGATGCGACACACTGGAAGAGATAGATATGGATATATTAGATAGAAGGGAATATTATTAGCCCTTCATTCCGAAAAGAGTTCTGATTACGGGTGTTCTCCTTATAACTTCGATGGTGGCGATGGTGAATACGAAGCTTAACAGCATGATGAGGACGACCTGGATAGCCATCTGGTTTGGTATCCAGCCTATCAGGTAGTAGGCGAACATGTTGATCCACACTATGTGGAATATGTATATGGGAAATGACACCGCGGAAAGGTATAAAGTTCTCTTATTTTTGAATTCAAGGTAGTATTTGCCCATCCCCATAATACCCAGCACCCCCAGCCATAGGATGAGGCTGGTGTACATTTTTATCAGAAATCCGGCGATGATGGTGGATAAAGAGACTGTTGCTGCAGTAGTGGTAGCGGTATTTCCCTCAGAACCGAAGCTACCTGCAGTTATTGCAACGTAGATGGCGGTCAAAACTGCAAATGAGATGAACAGGGGCCATCTCCACTTTTCCAGTTTTTCTTGGACAACATCGTCAGATAACAGGAAGTAACCAAAGACAAAGAGTAAAAAGAACTCGATTACACTTTTATCAGGGTATAAATTGAGGAAATAGCTTCCTATGGCGAGTGGAAAGACCAGTAAAAGCAGTTTGGGTATGGTGTACTTTTGTATGGGGAAGTTTCGTTTCCCATATTTCAGGATGACGGGGAGTGCTAGCAGGGATACTATGAAGAGGTACAGCAGAAACCATAACGGACCAAGGGCCAATCCATCCCCTAAATGACTCGGGTTAGTGAAGATATTCCACCATAAATTCAGGAAACTCCCGGTATAGCCACTGTAAAGTAAACCGAAGTAAACGCTTATGGGTATCACCAGGATCATACCGGCAACCATGGGGATCAGAAGTTTCGACACCCTTTCTTTCAGGTATTGTGTTGAAGTTCTCTTTTTCAGGGAGTAGAACGTGGCAATCCCTGCAATCACAAATAGTAACTGCATAAACCAGGGGGCGAAGGTTAAAAGAAATGCGTTGGCAAAGATGTTATTCGTCACGTGGAAATAATACGATCCAATGCCACTGTAGATGATCAAAGTGTGATAAGGGAAGAGTATCAGAATTATGAGCCAGCGTAGATTATCCATAAAATATTTTCGCATAGAAATCAGACCTCACGAGTATTAACACTATCAAAACTATTATGAGCTTTTATAGAAGAGTTCATGCAGTTAATTTATTGGATATAGCTATTTGCAGAAGGTAAAGATATCATTTACTATTTAAATTTCAACGAACTTCTCATGTCTTATAAATTCACAATCCACTGAGATATTTCAATTTTTTGTGAATCTTTCCAAATTTTTTGAATAATTTTCAAGGCACTACCCCAAAGATTTATATTCTAAATATATAATATACTAATTGTAGAATATCAGTGTCGTGTTACAAATGGATCTATCAGACATAGAGGCAGCCGTACTGGGATTACTCTACGAGGAACCACAGTACGGCTATCAGCTGGAGAAGACAATCGAAGGATGGGGAATGCGAAACTGGACTCAGATAGGATTTTCCTCCATATACTACGTCCTCAAGAAGCTGGAAAAGAAGGAACTGGTGACCTCCAAAATGGAGGCGGTGGAGGGGAAACCCGCCCGTAAGGTGTTCACCATAACCAGTAAAGGAAGGGAGACCATGAAGGAAAAGGTCCGCTACCTTCTCTCGTGGAGTATGAAGTATATAAATCCCTTTGACCTCGGCCTGGCCTATCTCAACTACCTGGAACCCACCGAAGTAGTGGAGTGCCTGGAAAACTACTTGAAATCGGCTGAAGGCAGGATTAAATTCTTAGAAAGCTCAGTAAAGACTCAGGAAACATTAAATTCACCTTACCATATCGTAGCACTCTTTAGCAGACCATTAGCCCAGCTTAAAACAGAAATGGAATGGGTGGAACAGTTCATCCAGAAAATCAGGGAAGAAGAAAACCTTAAATAAAAAAAGGATATGAAACCTTTGAATAAAAAAAGGGAGATAAAACCCTTGGGATTATATAAAAGAGGTGAGATAAAATGGAAATTGTAGAGAAGAAAATAGGAGAAAGACAGATAGCCTACATAAGTTATAAAGGTTCCTTTGAGGAAATCCCGGTTCTTATAGGGGAAGTGGTTGGATACGTAATGGCCAAGGGCCTGCAGATGATGGGCCCGCCCTTTGGAGTGTTCTACAACAGCCCCCAGGAAGTGCCGGTTGAAGAGGTTATGTATGAAATTGGGATACCATTCGCTGGTGAAGCAGAAGAAGAAGGCCGGGTGAAGATCAAAACTGAACCGGAAAAACTGGTACTATCCACCATATATAAAGGCCCATACAGTGAATGTGGAACCGCAATCGGAGCACTGGCCGAGTACGCATACAAGAACGGTTACGAGATCATCGGCCCCCTCACAGAAACTTACCTCTCCGACCCTAACGAAACACCGGAAGACCAACTGGTAACCGAGGAATGGTTCCCGGTGATGAAGAAATAGTATTTAGGTTAGGTGGGAGATTTCTAATGCCGAAAATAGACCTAAAAAAGCAGGAAAAGGAACTTTACAACCCCTCAACAAAGGAACCTTCCCTAGTGGAGGTTCCGGAGATGAAATTTTTAATGATCGATGGAGAGGGAGATCCCAACACCTCCCAGGAACACCAGGATGCGATGGAAACACTGTTTCCCGTTTCATATAAGGTTAAATTCATCTCTAAAAAGGATAAATCGCAGGATTACGTGGTAATGCCCCTGGAAGGGCTCTGGTGGGTGGATAACATGGAGGACTTCACCGTAGAAGACAAAAGTAGCTGGAAATGGACGGTCATGATAAGGCAGCCAGACTTCATAAACAAACGCATGATAGAATCCGCAATAGAGGAAGTGGAAGAGAAGAAAAACCCTCCTGCATTATCAAAGATAAGATTTGAAAAATTCCATGAAGGCCTTTCAGCCCAGATAATGCATGTAGGTCCCTTTTCTGAAGAAGGTCCCACAGTAGAGAAGCTGCACAACTTCATCCATGAACAGGGTTACCTGTTCGATGGAAACATGTCGGGCCAGAGGCATCATGAAATCTACCTGAGCGATATGCGCCGGACCAAACCAGAAAGGCTTAAAACAATCATCAGGCAGCCAGTTAAAAAAATGAATATAAAAAATTAGGTGGAAAAGATGAACAAAAACCTTAAACTGGTCCTCTTCGGATTCTTAGTCTGGTTAATCCCATTCCTAGTATCCTTCGTAGTTTTCCCTTTGAAGGAGACCATGAGGCCCTTATTTGAGTCTATAATGCCCTTGGTTCTTACAGTAACGGTAATAGTCCTTGCCTACTATTATCTGAAGGATCTGGATGTAGACTTGGCAAAAGAAGGGGTAATAGCTGGTGTGGTATGGTTTGTAATTTCTATCATCATAGACCTGGCCCTGTTTTTACCGGCAAGCCCTATGCAGATGAGCTTTGCAGATTACATCATGGACATTGGCCTGACCTATGTGATGATCCCGGTTATAACCACTGGAATGGGTTACCTGGCTCAAAATCTTTAAGATGTCCAACTTCCCATATTGTATTTAGAGGAGAAATTCATGGATTTCAAGAAAATTTTAGAGATCATAGGTTTCGGGTTTATAGTCTGGCTTATACCAACCATAGTCACTTATTTTGCATCAGATGCAGGTAGTGTGCAGCTTTACGACTTCACTGCATCGGTGGCCATAGGCGGGTCTGCAGTAGTGCTCAGCTATATTTACTTCAAGGATATCACCTCCCACTTTGTCCGGGAAGGAATTATCATCGCCATAGTATGGCTCATGATAACTTTGGTACTGGATGTGGTTTTGATCTTCCTGGGGGTAAGTAAAACCAGCTTGCTTGAATATGCAGTTACAGTAGTACCTTTATATGTAATAATACCTGCCATCACCATTGGTTTTGGGCTTTACCTCGACCAGATGGTGGCAAATGTCAGTGTTTATTAGGTGGGGGTGATACCATGCCAGATGTGGAGTTGAAGTTCATAGGAACGGAACAGCTGAGTAAGGAGAAGCCATTTGAAGATTCTGAATTCCTGTACTTAACCACCAGGACCTTATTCGGGGATAAACTACCAGATATCATAGAAGAACTGAAATCATGGAGTATCGACGAAAACCAATGGGGCGACGCCTACTTCGCCGATGCCCGTGAAGTGGGTGATAAAACTTATTTCTCCTTGAGGATGAATTACCGTAGCATCCCCGCACTCTCCAAGGAAGAAAGTACACAGCTCCTTTACGACATCATTGAAAGCTTCACCCTGTACCTGGATGAAATCGAATGGTTGGAAGACTAAAAAATTAATAGAAGATTTAAATGGATTTTGAAGATATTATAGAGGAACTGGAATCACTCAAAAACCCCGAAGACATCGCAGGCATGGCCCGATTCGGTATCAAGGCAAATAAGGCCTACGGGGTGAGGATGCCCGAGCTAACCCGTATAGCCCGGGAGGTCGGTAAAAACCACCAGCTTGCCGAGGAGCTCTGGGAGCACGGGTACACCGAGACCAGGATCCTGGCCTGCATGGTAGACGACCCCAAAGAGGTAACCGAGGGACAGATGGAGAGATGGGCCCTTGAATTTAACTCATGGGACGTCTGCGACCAGTGCTGTATGAAATTATTCCGGAAAACACCCTATGCCTACCAGAAAATAGAAGAGTGGAGCGCCCGGGATGAAGAGTTCGTTAAAAGAGCGGCCTTCACCTTAATTGCCACCTTAGCAGTGCATGATAAGAAGGCGGACGATGAGAAGTTCGAAGAACTATTCTCTTTAATTATCAGGGAATCCGGTGACGAGAGGAACTTCGTAAAAAAAGCGGTTAACTGGGCTCTAAGACAGATCGGAAAGCGCAACCTGGATTTGAACAGGAAAGCCATTGAGGTTGCAGAAGAAATCAACCAGTCAGATTCTCGGAGTGCCAAATGGATAGCGAAAGACGCTTTAAGAGAACTGGAAAGTGAGAAGGTTCAGGAGAAACTATCCAAGAAATAGAATCTAAAATTTACTGTAATCCCAAAAAATTAAGGGGTTAAATAGATTTTTTAGAGTGGTTTTAGTCGCTTTTTTTAACTATGAGCTTGTTCCCATCTATTTGCAAGTTTACGTAATCGCCGTGTTTTATTCCCACTCTATTTACCCAGTTAACGGGTAAAACAACACGGAATCGTTGGTTGCAATATATGAGCCTTCTTTTGCTCTTAATTGAACCACCACCTTTGGTTTGGTATTTGGACCACTTTTTCGTCCATTTTTTCAAGTTACCTTTTCTTTAGGGTAACAACATCTTTTATGTTCTCAGACCTTAAATATCTTGTTATTAAATACTAACTTGGAAATTAATAATTGAAACCCGGGTCTAGAAATACCAAATGGACACACCTGCAAAATATAATAAACCTGGTTTAAGGATATTAAACGTAATTAACTGTGGTTAAAATATTATTTTATTCTTAGTATTCCATTAACTTTATCAAAATCATCATCGAAGCTTATAATTTCGTGTATTCCTAAATCCTGGATGGTTACAATGGCTGTGCAGTCTGCTAATGACAGAGTTCCGTCATATTTAACAAACTCTTCCATGGCTCTTTTTAGAATATTGTGAGGGTTATAAATTGTATAATTATCCTGAATGTACTGGAATATGGTTTTCCCCACCTTTCCTCCTTTACATTTGCCTATTAAATTGATAGACTCAATAACCATGGCCTCTGTAATGACTTTTTCCCTTTTATCTATTTTACTAATATTTTTCACAGCATTTTCATGCCACTGATCCCTTTCTGCCGCCAAAGCAATAATATAGGAAGAATCTACAAAAATCAATATTAACACCTAAATTTACCATTTAAGGCCTTTACCTGCTCTTTTTTTAATTTCAACGGAATTATAAGGTAATTCTTCTTTAACCAATCCAATTAAATCCTTTTCAGTCACCCTTTTCCTGAATTCCAGTTCAACTTTCCCTTTTTCATTAATACTCCATTCTATAATGGAATCTGGATCAACATGAATTTTTTTCCTAATTTCGGCGGGAATAACAGTTTGATATCGATTATATAATTTTGTTGTTATCATCTGTATCACAAGATATTTCTTTTTTATAGTATATTACTGTTTTATCTTATATTTAAATTTTACAATATATTTAAATTTTGTTCGAACATATGCGATTTACCGAAAAAGTGCACGTTTAATACAATTAGAATATGAAAACTTTAACCTGGAAAAAAAGGAAATAATTTAAAAAGCAAGTATATAAACTTACAAATTTACATATAGAAGAAGTAGAAGGAAATAGGAGATAATATTCATGGCAAAAGAAATAAAACAATTAGTAATAGGCATAACCCGAGAGGGAGACATAGTGGTTAAAAGCGCTAGAGGTAGGATGTATCCGGTTAAAAAGGCGGATGATCTCAAATTCAACTGTGAAGATCTCTTTAAGGATGTGGAAAAGGAATTATTCGCCACCATAGATACTGAGGCCCAACCTTGGGAATGTATTTTGATTGAATAAAAATTAAGGGAGGTTCAACTAATGATGCTTCCAATCCCCGACATGCTTGATAACGTATTATAGGACAATCTTTAATGAAATAAATTTGTTAAAAGATGGTTGACTAGGCTTAAGACATTTTGAAACGTAACTTTATTTAAAAACAAAAAAAAATTTAAGCAATGCTAAATAAATTAACCCATTAATTCTAGAAGTGTTAAGTTTTTATATATTCAGTAGATAAACACTGTAATTTAGATAGGAAGCAATGCTCACCCATACTATGTATGGAACTAACAGTAACCCGGCTGGTTTAGACACTCGATAGAAGACGATTATATTGGCCAGTATAGTTATCCATAGTATAATTACAGTCAAAAGTCCTCCTAGGAGGGAATGGAAACCAAAAAATATGACCGACCATAGAATATTTAGTACAAGCTGCACTGCAAAGACTGACAGGGCAATTTTAACATCTTTACGGTCAACACCTTCCTTCCAAACCAGAAACAATGCAACACCTATTAATACATAAAGTGTGGTCCATACTGGTCCGAAGACCCAATTTGGTGGTGCCCAGGATGGTTTTGCCAGGGTAGCATACCAGGTGGGGATCTCAGACGAGGTGAATATAGTTCCTACTGCCCCGGCTATAAAAACAATTATTATAGAAACAATCAACCGAGGTATATCTTTAAGGTTTAAATCCATCTTAATACCCTCCAGATCTCTTTTTTCACATTCTAATCAATTTTTTCACTATTTTTTATACCTATTATGTTGGTCACATCTACCAGTTTCCATACGTAGGATTTTTCTTCCTCCAGCAGCGCTTCTGGTGGTTCGTCTGGTGAATGACCCAACGCGGCCATAATTCCTGATGAAAGATTTTTACGGTTGATCATGTCCACGAAGTATTTTTTTACTTTAAATTTCTCTTCACTATTTTTTACTTCTGCTATAGTCCCTTGTAAGGTTATAAATTGATATTCAACTAGATCGGAACTGTAATTTTCAATTTCCACTGCTACATGGGGATTTTGGCGAAACATATCCATCTTCTTACCATATTTGGTGGATAGGAAATACAGATATTTCCCGTCAAAAACATACATAAAAGGAGCGATATAAGGATATTCACCCAGAAAAGCAATTCTACTAAGATACTGTTCTTTAACTAATTGGTCATATTCTTTCTTACCCATTAAGGGTAGTTTTAAGATGGACGACAATAAACACACCCCTCTTATATAATTTGTTGTAATGTAAATTTATAATTTGCTTCAAAAATGAATAAGATTCCGGAATAGTATTAGTCTCTTGAAAAAAATAGAACCTTACTAAATAAATAAGTAGGAAAAAAAATTAAACATAAATTCTTATATACGTAAGGAAAGAGTGGACAAGTAAGTAATTATTATATCACTACATCTGGCGTATTTCTATATTAAAGCTCCACTAAAAGTTTTTGTAGCTCTACATCGAATTTTTTTTGCCCTATCAAGTGAGGTGTTTGATTTAGAAACTTGAGCATCGTAACCCATCACATATTGAGACTTTAACCTCTTTCTATGTTCCAGATCATAGAGCTCAATAATTTCATCTGTTAAATTTTCTATTTTAGCATAGTCATCTTTAGCTTCATCTAAATCTTGTAAGAGGCTATTTTTTAATTTATCCCTTACTTGAACTATTAATGCATCAGCAGTGATTCTGTGTGACATTTTTTCACCAACTTTAAAACCAAGTTGATTGAGGACTGCATTTGACATATAATACATGGAATAATAAGAAGATACAATAACCCACATAGGAGAAATTCCTTCTTCAAATATATATTCGGCAACCACCAAACTTTGTCATTAGATTTATCTATAAAAACCTGGATTAGATCTGTGTCCGGGCTTTGTTTTTTTATAAATTCATCTCTTAAATCTTGTCTAAAATTTTGCTCTGCAATTTCTATTCTATCATTCCCTAACATCTTCCAACACCCTATAATAATCTTCTATACCTAAAAGGATGATATTTAACTTCAATGCCTCGGACACAACACTATAATCCTTATTTTTTGCCATTGCCAAAAATTCGTCAAAATTAAACGTTACAAGATGTATATCTAGAGGTAACAAGTTCACTACCCTTTCAAATTCTTTTTCTCTACCATTTTCGGATACAATCATTAAATCTATGTCAGATGTCTTTGATTTTGTTCCTTTAGCATAAGAACCAAAGATTAATGCAATGAATGGAAATTTTAAAGAATTCAATTTAATTTTTAGAATTTTAAGATCCTTGTTCACATTCAATAAATTCTGGCTGCGCATATACTCTGCATGAAAAATTAGAGGATCTACCTTCTTCAATAGTTTGCATTCATAGGTTCCACCATACTTTTCTAGAAACACTAAATTAGATTTTTGGAGTTTTTTCACAATACTGTGGACATTTGAATAGTTAATGTTTAAATCGTCCGATAATTGTTTTATACTTGTTTTCCTGCCACCATCATCCAATAAAGCCATTATTACCTGAATTACATTATCTTTCATTTGATCACTTGTGTTAAATGATAACATCATCGAACTATTGCAAATTTACAATATGGTTATTGTAGTTTTACAATAGAACTATTGCAATTTTACAATAACATATGATTATTTCATCCTATAAAAATATTACCATCTAATTGAATAAAAGAATCTCGATACTCTACAACCCACAACTATTTCTAAGGGGAGGCCAGGTCCTGGCCTTCCCCAGCAAAGACTTCCACAAATGGCACGGCGACATAAAAGAATACATAGACGGCTTATATCAGATAAACTCCAGAGATTTTAGATAAAGCTATCAACATAACTGACTTAATCTGGTGTTAGCTGTGCTTAATAGTATCACAGAAGAACTGGAAAATCTTTTCGACTCCGAAAAAGCATCTGATCTCTCACCACTACATATCAACTCTCGATAAAAGGTATAAGAAAAGGAGCAGTGGTTATACCAGTGATATTAGTGGGGTGTGATATTTGAATTCCGGTTATAACACCGGCACTGGAATACCAAAACTTGATGGAGTCTTATGTTCAATATTTTCTGCAGATATTATATAACGATCGTTAATTTTATATAACATAACGATCGTTATAAAGAATAACTACATTGATAAAAGAAAATCTCAAATGTTTGGCCGTATATCATTGAAGGGAGGAAAAATATGAAAAAGCGAAAGGAAATCGCAATATACGGTAAAGGTGGAATAGGAAAATCCACCACGACTTCCAATATTAGTGCAGCCCTTTCTGATGAAGGATACACAGTAATGCAAATTGGATGTGACCCCAAAAGTGACTCTACAAATACTCTTACCAATGGGAAATCCATCCCCACTGTACTTGAAACACTGCGCAATGGAAGGAACGTTGGATTAGAGGATATGATCCATGAAGGATTTAATGGAATACTCTGTGTAGAAGCTGGAGGTCCAGAACCGGGGGTGGGATGCGCGGGAAGAGGCATAATCACCGCAGTTGAATTTTTAAAACAAAAATTCGTCTTTGAAGAATATTCCCCAGACGTAGTACTATACGATGTACTGGGGGATGTGGTATGTGGAGGTTTTGCCATGCCCATAAGGGAAGGCGTAGCCAGCCAGGTCTACACTGTTTCTTCAGCAGATTTTATGGCACTTTATGCTGCCAATAATCTGTTTAAAGGAATTAAAAAGTATTCCAACAATGGTGGGGCTCTTTTTAGTGGAATAATTGCCAACTCGATTAATCTACCCATTCAAAAAAGGATTTTAGAAGACTTCAGTCTACAAACCAAGAGCACCATTGCGGAATTTGTACCCAGATCTCTTACAGTCACCAGGTCAGAGCTGGGTGGTAAAACAACCATAGAATCAGACCCAGATTCAGAACAGGCCGGAGTCTACAGAAAACTGGCCAAACATATAATTAAAAATGATAATGAGTATGTGCCATCACCACTGGAAGGTGATGAACTCAAAATATGGGCTGAAAGCTGGTCGGATAAACTCTTAGAACAAAAAGAAACTGAACATGATCTGGAATGTGTGGTTCCAGGAGCAGAATAGAAGTAAAAAAAACTGTAAAAAGAATAGAAAATCAAAAAAAAATTTAATAACGTAAATTTGTACGTTAATTATAAAAGGGAGACTAAACTATGTCTAAAAAATTAAATAAGGATAAAAAATGGAGGATTAATCTAGATGAACCAGCACCACTTCCCAAAGAACAGCTCTGGAACTCCACCAAAACCTTCTATGGGAAGGCCAGCGAAATCCTTGAAAAGAGCAGGAAACACGAACTGCAACAGGATCAGGATAGAATTTTCAGGCAAAACGCTATGTGCCCCAATTTCACCTCTGTTCTCCGTCTGATGACCATAAGAGATGGCATTACAATATCACATGCACCAGTGGGATGCGCGGGATATTTAAATGCGCAACCACAGCTATTTCAGGGGATCCCTAAGGAATTAGGCCGGCCAGAACTTGATTTTCACTGGCTCACCTCCAACTTGAGGGAAAATGACGTTATCTTCGGAGGGTCTGAGAAACTGGGAAAGACCATCAAACTTGCCGATGAACGTTATAAACCTAGATCAATTTTTGTACTGGCATCCTGTGTTTCCGGGATAATTGGTGACGATTTAGAGGGGTTGGTACGGGAAATACAGCCCGATACAAAAGCCACCATTGTACCCATTCATTGTGAAGGGACCCGTTCCCGTATTTGGCAGTCTGGATATGATTCAGTCTGGCACGGAGTTTTGAAATACCTCGTTCGAGAACCTAAAAAAACACAGGAAGACCTGGTTAACATACCCGCATCTTTCAGCCTGACTTGGATCGACCGTCAGGAATTAACCAGACTGTTAGCCAAACTAGGATTAAGGCCCAATTTCGTCCCAGAGTTAGCCACCACTGAGCAGTTAGAGATACTCGCTGAAGCTGCGGTCACCGCCCCAGTGTGCGGATCACTGGGTAACTACTTGGGTTACGGTTTAGAACAGGAGTTCGATGTACCATTCTTCAACTACCCTCCGCCCTTTGGACTACATAACACAGAATCATGGCTTAGAAAAATTGCAGAATTCACTGGCAAGGAAAACGAAGTGGAAAAATTAATTGAAGAAGAAAGGGCAGCTATAGAACCTAGACTCGAAGCACTTCGCAAAGAATTTAAAGGAGATGAAGCAACTGTCTTAGATTGGGGTGGTCAAGCTCGTGGATTAGGCCTTCCACTTTTAACCCATGAACTAGGACTGGATGTGAAAGGTATCGGTATGTATGAATACGATGAAGTGATTCCAGAAGCCGTTGAAGAGTTAATTGAAAAAGTTGGTGATTTCGATGTGGTAGTGGCTGATATGCAGCCCTACGAGCTGGAACAAATTTTCATAAAACATAAACCCGATGTCTATACAACCTGCCCCTTTACAGGGGGACACTTCAAAAGAGCCCACACTGCCGGAGTAAGACACCATTCATTCCGTGGTGACCCCACACCCAACTCCCCACAGTATGGTTACGTAGGACTTATAACCTATGGAAATTTCCTATTGAGAGCCCACAAACACCATACATTGAACAAAACCCTAGGAACCCATGTAAGACAGCCCTATAAGGAAAAAATTTATAGGCAACATTCACCATTTGTGAAAAAAGAAGAAAAGGGAAAAATAACTTCTTTAGCTAAAGAGGAGGGGAAATAGATGGGCAATGAAATAAATTCAACACCAGAATTTGAATCTAGCCCAGATACCGAATACCCCCCACTTGAAGGGCCACGTTTTACATGTGCACTGGGATCTGCCATTGGGACAGTGCTGGCCATCGACCGGGCGATTCCCATCCTCCACGCAGGATCAGGCTGTGGATTCGCTAACCTCTTTGGTTACCAGTACGGGGCCGGGATACAGGGAGTAGGCTATGTGGGGGGTTGTGCTACACCGTCATGTAACCTGTCCCAGGACGAGGTTGTCTTCGGTGGTGAAAGCAGGCTAAAAGAACAGATCGAAAATACCTTTGAAATCATCGATGGCGACCTGTACGTGGTGCTAAATGGTTGTGTCCCGGGGTTAATTGGAGATGATGTCCCGGCCGTGGTAAAGGACGTCAAATCCAAGTTTGATTACCCTTTGATACACGCCGATACCTCGGGTTTCAAGGGAGATTCATACGTCGGCTACGAGGAGACCTTACTGGCCATCGTTGACCAGCTTCTACCAGAAGAGGCTACCAAAAAGAAGGGATTAGTCAATATCTTTGGAGTGGTGCCCTTCCAGAACATATTCTGGAAGGGAGATCTACAGGAGATCAAAAGGATACTGACTAAACTGGGGCTGGAGGTGAACATAATCTTTGGTGATCCAGAAGGTCTAAAGACAGTTGAAAGGATACCTGAAGCAGAGTATAACCTGGTATTTTCACCATGGGTAGGAAGAAAAGTGGTTGAAAAACTCGAAGAGAAATATAACACACCCTATTTAACCTTCACCCATCTACCTATCGGTGGCCAGGATACAACCGCATTTATCGAATCGGTAGTGGAGAAGCTGGATGTGTCTGCAGAGACCTTAGATAGGGTTATCCAGGAAGAATCCAGAGATTTCTATGATGACGTGGATAATGCTTCCGACTTCATGATCTTCGCATTCCCCACTCTACCATTTGCTGTTGTGGGTGATACGACCTATGCCCTTGGACATACCCGGTTTTTAGCCAATGAACTGGGATTTATCCCGTCACTAGTGATCATTACCGACAACCCACCACTGGAAGTCAGAAAAACCATCGAAGAGAAGCTCGCAGATGTAGACAGCCCATTTAAACCAAAGGTAGTATACCAACAGGACTCCTATGAAATCAAACAACTAGTGGATAAGGAACAGATAGCGGTCTTACTGGCATCTTCCAAAGAGAAACACTATGCTCTGGAAAAGGGGCTTTTATATCTGAGTATTTCCTTCCCGGCCTTCGACCGGGTTATTCTGCGCAAGACATATACCGGATATAAAGGAGGAACCTCATTCATAGAAGACCTTTGTGCCCTATGTGCTGGTCCTTTCTAGTATTCGAAAATAAGGATTTTTTTTCTTTACTTTTTCTTTTTTTAAATGATTAGCTTTTCCATGTGGCGTAGAACCCAACGGTATCTATGTATACTTTAAGCCTTCTTCTTCCGCTTTATCCATTGTTTTTTGGGGGGAACTCACTCCTCTATGCGATGATGGACCCTGAATCCTCTATACAGTACCACCTATACAGGGTGATAAACAGCCCATTAACTACACTGGACGAGAAGTACAAAAAATGGAGCAGTGTTTATACCAACGATATGAGACGGTGTGACATGCGAATCCTTGTATAATACCTGAGCTAAGTACCGGCGCCTACTGGAGGTTGTAAGGTATGTGGAGAGGGAGTTTGAACGGGCGAGGATGGAGCAGCGTGGTGTATAGAAACAATTTTTGGTGCATGGATATGGTGCATAAAAATTAGATTGTCTCCGGAAATAACTAATATTAAGGTAAAAAACCATAAAATTAACAAACAGAAAGAATTTTAAGCATACCAATAAAATTTCTATTTTCCTGGAGGTTTTTCATTGCTCAGATTTTAATTCTTCGACTTTCTCTTCAAATTCTTCAATGGTTTTACCTAATCGATTATATAATTCCTTAATGGCTGCATGTGACGTTATAATTTCCTGTTTAACAACTTCTTCAAATGGTTTTACAGGCTTGATTTCTGGATATACTTTTTGATGTTCAATCATATCCTTTTCAAATTCAATGTCGGCTAATTGATTTTGAAAAGAATTAAGAGCCTGTGTAATAGTAGAATCCATGTTTATTTGATATAATTGACTATTTCTATATTTTCTTGTAGCTTTTATAATTCCATATTCAACTAATTTATCTATGAATGTATCTAAAGTAACTCTGGAAATTTTAGCTGATTCTGCAATATCTGATTTACTATATTCTATATGTGGGTGAGATAATAAAAGATCAAAGACTTTAGCTCTTTTGCAGTTTTCACCGAAAATCTCAGTTATCAAATTTTTCACCTTTACATTTTTTGTACAAGTATTGTATATGATCTGTAAAGTTTATCTTAAAAAGTTATCTTTCTAAAATCAAATTATATTTACATAAAAATATTACTTTTTTATATAATAATAATATAATAAATTTATGGGACCAAATTCGGACACCAACATAGATGATATCAAAGCTGATATTTTACTTAATATCATTAAGAGAGCACGTCCCCCTATACACGACAGACACATCAGTTGCGATGAATTCATTAACAATATTCCCAGACGTCTACAAGGTGATGCAAAGAAAGCATTGAAGGATAAGAGAGGGATATGTAATAAGAAGAAAATCTTCAAAGAAAGGATATGGAAAATGCAGCATCAATCATAAAAAAATTGGTGAAATATTAAAAATACCCCAAATAAGAGAATACACTAAAAAAGACCCCTTTTTAGAAAAAAGAATAGAAGACAAATTCTTTAAACACGTTAAAGAATAAATTTGATTCACCTAACTCCCGAGCTTGGAAAAAACCCGGACGGTGTTTCAAAAAGAGGAAGGGTATTAAAAAGGAAAAAAAAGGGGTGGAAATTTATCTACTTCCTTTTAGGTATCAAAAACCCACCTATAACCATCAACAAGGCCAGTACCAGGTAGTTAACAGGCAACCCCGTTGGCTGCATGGGCACGGTAGTACCTGCAGCTTCCGCTGTACTTCCTGGATCATCAATAGCCCCGGATTGCACAGGGTCACTGGTTAACCATGGAGTGTAATCCACATTACCATATACTAGTTTGGTGAAGTTTGGGTTACTGGAGCCCCACCAGTTATTCTTTGCATTCATAGCACCGGAAGAAACGTAAATAGCATCACCTTCCCCTCCTTCTGCAGTGTTTCCCAGGAACCGGTTGAAATTAACGGTACTAATAGCGTTACTTTGGATAGCCCCACCACTACCGCCATTTTCTGCCTTGTTTCCTGTGAAAGTAGAGCCAGTCACAGTCATAGTTCCATCGTTGCCGATCCCCCCACCATAATATGCGGTATTGCCGTTGAAATTGGAACCCGTAACAATTAAAGTACTATCAAGCAAATTACTGATAGCACCTCCTTTACTCGCTCTGTTTCCAGTGAATGTGGAACTATTTACAGTCAAAGTACCTCTATAATTGGAGATAGCTCCACCATCATCTCTAGCATTGTTATCTGTAAATGTAGAACCAGTCACGGTCATAGTATCCTCATTGTAGATAGCACCACCGCTATTAGCACTGTTACCTGTGAATGTGGAACCTGTCACGGTCATAGTGCCCTTTTCATTGAAGATTGCACCACCATATATATTTACACCAGTTAATCTGTTGTTTATGAAGGTGCTATCAGCCACAGTCACAGTACCTCCGTAATTATGGATAGCCCCACCACCCACTGGAAAACCAGGAACGTTACTTACAGAAAGTACGTTGGCGATGGTTAGCTGCTTAATGGTAACTGTAACGCCATATCGGCTATATATAGAAAATACCCATTCTTTATTTTGAGCGTCTATTATCGTGTCAGTCTGGCTTGCCCCGGTGATGTTTATGCTCTTATTGATTTCTATATACCTGTTTTTGTCTCCAGTGTAGTTTTCTTCAAAAATATACACTGTATCACCTTCATCGGTTGCCTTTACAGCGCTGCTGATGCTCTGTTTCGGGCCACTTACACCGTTCCAGTAATTGCTTTTCCCGTCCCACGAGTCGTTTCCCTCCGCAGAATCGACATAGAAATACGCAGCGCTGACAGCGCCGATGCAGACTGATGTAGTTAGGCATAAAAGTAGTAATGAAATTAGAATTTTAGTTTTATGTTTATATGTAATTATTAGACCCCCTGATTATCCTAAAATTTTCTATTCACATTGTTGTTTATAAGATTATCCATTTCTGTCACAAAATTGAAACAAACCCCTGAGTTTAAAAAATTAATTAGTTTTTAACTTAATTGGGGAGGGGGCTTGATGAAGATGGATAGGAGGAATCCTACAAAAAGCAGGATTGCAGAAAATAACAGTGCCATCTGCATGCCCTTGGCACTGGAATCTATGGTTATAATATTAAGGATAGGATCATCCTTCAGGGAGGATATATCTGGATGCAGGACCTTATCCACCCATGAATATATATCCTGGTCCAGATTCTGATGGCTCTGGTACTGGGGATATTCAACGGGGAGTGAAGACATCATAGCGAAGTATACCGCTATAAAATAGGTTAATCCAATTAGAACAGTTCCAATTGCAGAGCCCACCGAACCAAAGGTGCTGATGATCCCGGAACCATCGGCGTACTCTATTTCTTTTAGACTGGAGAGGACGATGTTTCTAAGATTAGGACCGGATATTCCCAGGCCCGCCCCCAGGACAAATAAACCAGGAAGCAGATCATACATATTCAAATCCACAGAATTTAAAAATAAAAGGTACAGCATCAAAGTACCAGCAATGGAAACCATAAACCCTATAAAAACTAGATAGAGGGGTTTAACATATTTTACGAGCTTACTTACACTGAGTGAGAAAATTAAAGCCCCGAGTGCCGCTGATAACAGTAATAAACCGGTTGAAAATGCGTTGGCACCGTATCTGATCTGCACGTAGAGGGGTATCAGGTAGAAAATCCCTGCCTGGATTAAAGCTACCAGTAAGGTGCAGATGACGCCCAGGGTAAATGTACTGTTTTTTAAGATATCAACGTTCATAAAGGGAGTTTTGCCCTGCTTAATCAGTTTTCTCTGGTAGAAGAAGAAGATGAGCAGGAGTAAAATACCGGCTAAAATTACGGCCATCACCAGTGTAAATCCGGCCTGATTTATGAGTGTCCCGGAATAATTAACCCAGGCGGCGGGATTATTCAACTGCAGCACCCCTAAAATCACTATTAAAATCCCCGCTGCAGAAAGGACAGCCCCCTTAATATTTATATCAGACCATTTCAGGGTGGGCTTAGATTCTACCAGGGCATAGGATAACAGGAGCATGATGAGCACTATTACAGCTTCCAGTGCAAACCCCCATCTCCAGGAGTAGAACGTGGTGAGAAAACCCCCTAAAAGCGGCCCTACTGCAACGGAGATGGTGCTGATGGTTGCTACAAATCCTATGGCAAAGGTCCGTTTACTACCAGAGTAAGTGGAGGTGACTATGGATGCCGTGGCCGGCAACATCAAAGCAGCCCCTAATCCCTCTATCACCGACCAGCCCAGTAGCAGCATGTCGCTGTTCAAACTGGCCGCGGCAATTAAAGCCCCTATCCCATATACCAGGGCCCCGCTGAGAAACGTCCTCTTCCTACCAATTACATCCTGCAACTTAGCCCCCAGGAGGAAGAAAGACCCCATCACCAGGGAATAAATAGCTATTATAGTCTGCACACTCCCCAGGGTGGTGTGCAAGTCCTTAACCAGGTACAACATGGCCACATTCATGAAAGTACTATCCAAAGCAATGATAAAACAAGACAAAGAGATGACAAAGAGGGCCATCCAACCATAATTCTTACCCGCCATAATTAATTCCATCCCTATAAATTATAATCTTGGTATTATTACATACCTACTTAACCTTATTGATTCAGGGAGAGGTGGGTTTTATTCTTATGATATTGCTTTTTTGACTGTATTGTTGGTATTTTCTTGTTTTTATTCGGTAGGTGGTGTTGTGGGGAGAAGAAACAAGTTATGTTGTAGTTGTCAGTAAATAAAATAAGTAATTGTGGGGAGCTGATCTGTAATATACTGTAAGATCTTCAGATGAGTAATTAGTAAAATTTATTCGATCAAGTGTGATGGTAAATCATATCTTTGAGTTTGAACTACATAAGTTTGGTGATATTTTGGTATTCTGTACTAAATGTGGAACAGAGAATCCTGTAGATGCTAAATATTGCGCTGGATGCGGATCGATGCTAGTTCAAACCCAAACAACAACTAAAACACCCGAAAAAACACTTAAAGAAGAAACTAAGGAAAAATCAAAACGGAAAGATCCATGGGTAGCCGTTATATTAAATATTGTAATCGCTGGTTTAGGAATGGCTTACATAGGAAGATATGCCAAAGCAGTGCTTTCCTTTATTATAGTGTGGATATGTGGGACAATAAGTGTATTAATTTTTAATAATGTCTTTATCTTAGCTATGGTTGGTTATATTTTTATTATAGCTTGGACTTATGATGAAGCCAAAAAATACAACGAAAAATTAGGTTAATAATCAGTTTTTTGAATTTAAACTTTTTTAATTCCTACTCAGAGGGCGGGCCGGTGGTCTCACGGCTAAAAACTTTCGATTTCCAGATCCTTGATTTACAGGACTCATAGGTGACGATAACATATGCAACGGGCTGCTAATCTGATATTCTGAATTTTTCAACACGCTGTTGCATGAGACTAGCTGCGGCGACTTGGTAATTGTAACTAAATTTAATAAATCACAATTGAAAATAGGTTTATTGGTATATAAAGTTGAATAAATTTTCTCATATAAGAATAGTTTTCACTCAAATGATATGTAGTAAATTTTGTCAGAAAAGTTAAATTACAAAGTAATTTGTTAATTCCAAGTCTTAAAATTTGATCTAACGTGGGATATATTCTTTAATTCTAATTTTTCCAATTCTTTAACAAAATTTTCCCTAATGAATGGGCCTATCTTTTCTAAATTATTTTCTTCTCCAATCTTAGAAAATCGCGTGAAATAAGTCCAAAGGGATATGTGATGGAGTTAGAAGGATCGTGGCGATAATAACCAATATAATTATGGTTGGCAATGATGGCCAGTATAATTGTGAAGCTTGTATTAGAAATCTTTGTTTAAGTTGTGATAATGGTTTTCTTTCTTCAGATATTATGATTTTAAACTTTCAGTGTTGTCTCTTCTAATTCTTCTGCCAATTTCAATTTTTATACTTTCCCAACTCCGCATAATTGAAAATTTAACAGATTAAATATTTATAATTTTTTAAATCATATTATTGAATCAAAGAAAAGATATTGTTTACTTCGCAATATTTTAAAAAACCGTAATTTCACCCACCCACAACAACAGGATACCCCGCAACCTTCCAGGCCTTCATACTTCCCAGTACAGTGGCAACATCCTCATAACCGTTCTGTTTCAAGATACTGGCAGCAATAGTAGATTTATTACCAGCATCACAGTATACCACTACCTTCTTGTACCGCGGAATTTCTTCAAGCCGGTCCTTCACGAGTCCTAAATAGATATGATGAGCTCCCTCAACATACCCTTTCTCCCAGTCGCTTTCCTTCCGGACGTCTAGGATGAATATGGAGGGGTCGGACTGGGTTTCCTTTAGTTTATGGACGGACCAGAGTTCCAATTTTTTGATTGGTTCGGCGTGGAGGTACCAAGATGGGAATCCGCGTCCCAGGTAGCCGTAGATGTAATCGTAACCTAATCGGACCAGGTAGGCCCTTACTTCTTCCATGCTCTGGCCTTCCTCATCTACTATAACTATGGGGTTCTGGTAGTTCAGCATCCAGCCGGCGAAGACTGGTACTCCGTTTTTAAATATGCTCAACGTGTTAGGGATGTGCGCACCGCCGAAGCTGGAGGGGTTTCGCACATCAACGATCTGAGCACCATCTTCCATCACGGCTTTGAAGTCGCTGACTCCCAGCACCTTCAACGCGGGGAGTTTACAGAGTAATTGGGGTCCTGTCAGGTTTAGTTCTTCCATCTTCTTAAAGTATGGGGGAGTGTACAGTTTCTCATTGATTTTATACTCAACGAACTCATCCTTACTGTAACTCAGCACCTCATTGGTCTTCTTCTCATACCCGAGGGTGGTGAGCTCCTGTTCACGGATATCCGCCCCGCATACCGAACCAGCACCATGGGCGGGGCACATGATAACCTGGTCGCCTAAAGGTAAAATTTTCTCATGGATGCTCTCATAAAGCTGTGAAGCATTATTCTCCTTCTCACCTTCACCGTATAAATCAATCCTACCGGTCTCCCCGGCAAATAGGGCGTCACCGGTAAATACCATGTAAACATCATCGGAAACAGCCTTATCCTTAACTGTGATGGATATACTCTCCCTGGTGTGACCGGGCGTCTCTAAAACCTCAAGCTCCATGGTCCCTAACTGGAACTTATCCCCTTCCCGGACAAAGTTTCCGTACTTAAAATCCAAACCTTCTCCATGGTACACTTCAGCGTCGGCTATCTCTTCCAGCTCAACAGAACCGATCACATAGTCTTCGTTCCGGTGGGTCTCAAAAATGTATTTGATATTCAGATTATTACGTTCGGCTATCTCCAGGTATACATCACAATCTCTGCGGGGGTCTATCACAGCGGCTACACCGCCTGATCCTATAAAATAGGATTTATGGGCTAGGCCTGCAGATTTAACTGTTTTAAATATCATGGTGGTGACCTCAAATTAGTTTTAACATGGTTAGTGTTGTAAATCCTTAACTTCACTTACCTATTTTGTCATCCGTAGGATTTATTTTTTAATGGAAGATTTTAGAAAGAAAATTATACCCAGAGTTATATAATGATTAATAATAAAATTCCTGAAACTCAACTTTTTTATTATCAAATAGTTTCTCAAGAAGGGATATCCATGGATTATATAATTGAAACCAACGACATCACCAAGAAGTACGGTGATTTTACCGCTGTTAACTCTGTAAATCTTAAAGTACCGAGAAACAGCGTATACGGTGTTTTAGGCCCTAATGGGGCGGGTAAGACCACCCTGATATCGATGCTCTGCACCATCCTCCGCCCCACATCAGGCGGTGCAACGGTAAACGGCTACGATGTGGTTAAAAATGCCAGGGAAGTACGGGCATCAATCGGCATAGTTTTCCAGTCCAGGGCCCTGGACGACATCCTGACCGGCCGGGAGCACCTGGAGATGCACGCATCCCTCTACGGTGTACCAAGCAACGTCAGGCAGAAGCGTATAGATGAGGTCTTAGACTTAATAGCATTAGGAAAGAAGGCAGATGAGTACACCAAGACCTACTCCGGGGGTATGAAGCGGAGATTAGAGATTGGCCGGGGCCTGGTCCACCACCCCAAGGTACTCTTTCTAGATGAACCCACACTGGGCCTGGACCCCCAGACCAGGGAGAATATCTGGGAGTACATCACCAAGCTCAACCAGGAAGAGGATATCACCGTTTTAATGACCACCCATTACATGGAGGAGGCAGACCAGCTCTGCGATGAGGTGGCCATCATCAACCAGGGACAGATCATAAAATCAGACTCCCCCATAAACCTCAAAAGGGAGTTAAAGGCAGATACCATCACAGTCAAAGTTGACAAGCCTGAATTATTCACAGAGAAGGTTAAAACCTTGGATTACGTGCAGAAAGTTTTCGAGGATGACTCCACCATCAAGCTCATGGTGGAGAGGGGTGAAAACCTGGTACCCCCACTGGTGAACTTCGCCAACCAGAACGGTGTAATGGTGGAGTCCATTGAACTGCAGCACCCCAACCTGGAGGATGTCTTCATAAGCTACACCGGGACCAAGATAACCGGGGGGAGATAAACATGGCGGAACTGGAAGGAATATACACCATATGGCTCAGAGAAATGAAGAGGTTCGTCCGCTACCGCTCCCGTATACTAACCTCAGTGGTAACACCACTCTTATGGCTTGTGATCTTCGGGACCGGTTTAGGCTCTGCTATAAGGTTCGGTAACGTCGCCGGGGGCTACCAGGCCTTCATATACCCTGGTATCATAGGCCAGACCATACTATTTACCGCTATCTTCAGCGGTGTTTCCGTGATTATAGACAGGCAGTACGGGTTCCTGAAGGAAATACTGGTTGCACCAATCACCCGCCCTTCCATAGTCTTCGGTAAGGCCATTGGGATAGGCACCGCCGCGGTGATCCAGGGAATCATACTCCTGGTACTCTCCTTCGTGGTAGGCGTGCAGATGACACCCTTAATCTTCATAGCCTGCACCCTGCTGATGATACCCATATCAGTGGGACTCGCCGGTGTCGGATTACTCATAGCTTCCTTCACCGATAGTATGGAGGGTTTCAACCTCATCATGAGCTTCGTGGTTTTACCAATGTTCCTCTTAAGCGGGGCGCTTTTCCCAGTCAGCGGACTCCCCATGTTTCTCCAGGCAGCGGTCTACCTGGATCCCCTGACCTATGGTGTGGACGCCCTAAGGCAAATCATACTGGGAACCGGGGTCATACCACTCCACATCAGTATCACCGTCATCATGGTCTTTGCAGCGGTGATGGTCTTCCTATCAGCCCTGATGTTCACTAAGAAGGAGCAGGAACTGATGTAGCATTGATTTATTTTTTAAATTTCTTTTTACTATGATTGCATGTGATGGTTCATCTTGACATTTTCTAGCTAAAACATGTTATACCTGCTTAGATTCAATAATTAAATATTGTCTAAATTTCATAATTTATTAATTGAATATTATGTTGGAATATCAGATTTAGTATGGGGGGATGAAATATGTCAGAGGAAAATAATCTTGATATAAAAAATGAAAAAGAAAGGGCTGATCTGGAAAAGGCAATTGCTGAAGCTAAAAAAGCAGCTGCTGAAGCCGAAAAAGCCGCATTAGAGGCTAAAATACCTGCTTCTGATGTTAAAGCACTTGAAGGAAAAACTACAGTGGATGATGAAGTTTCTATTGAATGTCAAGTTATCACTTACCGTGCTGTTTCTGAAATTGCTAATCATATCTGTAGGAAAATTAAAAATTATGATGATCCTAACCTGAAAAGGGTGGTTATTTTTGATCAGAACAATCTCAACACTTTTTTCTCCTATAAAACATTTAAAAAACAAATAAACCTTTTTAAAGAAAGATATGATGAATTAATAGAAAAAGCAAAGGAGACTATAGAGATTACAGGCGTACCAGCTGAAGAACCTACAAAAATACAGACTGAAATGTTTATAAGTCCATTAGAACCTCTAGCTGTAGGCACTGGTGTAGTTAAATCTATAATAGATACAATTTCACTTTTCAGGACTGAAACTGAAATTAAAGGTAAAAAAGTAGAAATTGTTTACGAAGCTTTAGTTGCAGATCTGGTCATGGCTTTAAAATCAAACAACCTTAAACCAATCTATCCTCCTTTTCAAACCAATGTATCGGATGGCCTTCTAAGTAGTGTATTAGAATTGTTAAAATTAAAGAAAATAGCTGAGGGGATAATAAATGGCGCTGAAAATTCAAATAAATCTGATATAATTGAATATTTAAAAAATTTGAATAGTCAAGTTGATAAAATGATGGAGGTTTTAACAACTGTTGATGAGACAGCAACAACCCCATTAGAGAAATTTTTACAAGGCGAAATATTAGACAATATAGTAGGTGAGGGTGCAGATAATATCTATGGTGAGGAAGTTGATGAAAGTACCTATATTTTATATTTAAGGATTGTGTATGCTGGTGGGAATAATAGAGTAAAAAGAAATATCTTGTGGAGCGAATTATCCCATAGTGGTGGCGCAATAATCACATATTTCTTACTGGATAAAGAAGGAGACATAAAATTATCAAAGACTCTTTATAATTTATCGCCTTACAAAAAATTTGATAGTGAAGTTCAAATGTCTGAGTCAAATAATTTTGATTAAAGGTACAGATATTTTTTGAATTAATAACTGAATTAGATCATTAAAATTTTTTTGTAAATTAGAAAAAATATGTTTATTTGATATAAAAACCTCACTCTATATAGTCCAAAACATGAATAAAACGAGATTTTTTCAATTTAACGGATATATTTCTGATTTATTACATATTCATGCCTTTTTAGGACTTTTTATTTCTTTATATCTACATATTACGAAGTAAATTTTTTTTATAATCCAAGAATACTTCTAAGAATAATATGTCCCGAAACATACGTCTCATTAATAAAAATTATCCCATTCAATCCGTAAAGAGGTACATCTTGACATGGTTTGTTAATGTAAATATTTAAAAAAATGGATCTGGATAAAAAAAGGATATGACGGGCCCGACGGGAATTGAACCCGCGACAACTCGGTTAAGAGCCGAGCGCTCTGCCAGACTAAGCTACGGGCCCCCTGTTGAAATTCTCTTCAAACACATTCTATTAGGGGATTTTGATATTTAAACCCATACTTTAATGTACTGCGAAAGTTGTTCGGTAATTTGATTAAAAATATATATGCAGGTTTACATAATTTATTTTAGCACAGGAATATATTATTTTTTAGCAGACTTTAACAGGTTTTTAAGTAGCAACTGGATTCCTGGAGGGATTAATAGGTGATTGTTAAGCTTGAATTACCAATTGAGCTAACCAGAGAAGATGAACATGTAATAGCCATATGTCCTGTTTTCTGTGTAGGAAGTCAGGGAACAACTGAAGAGGAAGCATTAGATAATGCTAGGGAAGCTTTAGAACTGTTTTTAGAGGATAAAGATGTTCAGAAAGAATACGCTGACACAATATTAGAATATGCTGTTTCTATTATCTTGGAAGATAAGGAAAAGGAATTCAAAGATAAACATTCTCTGTTGGATGATGCCTATGAAAATCCACACATGACCAAGTTGGATGTAAAAATCCATGGCTACCCAGAAACTTCCCATCCTGTCGGGACTTGAAATTTGTAAAACCCTTTCTAGGGATGGGTTTCGTGAGGTTTCACGAAAAGGTAGCCATATAAAAATGAAAAAAAGGTTAGATTCTGGTAGGATTTTAACAGTAATAGTTCCTGATCATAAGGAAGTTAAAAGGGGAACGCTTAAAGCCATTATAAATCAGGCGGGTTTAGACAACCAGATGTTTTTAGATCTTTTATAATGCTCTGTTTTAACTAAAAAAAGGATATGACGGGCCCGACGGGAATTGAACCCGCGACAACTCGGTTAAGAGCCGAGCGCTCTGCCAGACTAAGCTACGGGCCCCCTGTTGAAATTCTCTTCAAACACATTCTATTAGGGGATTTTGATATTTAAACCTACGGTTTAATTTTTTCAACCAGTATCAAATCCATTCCAGTTCTGTATCGGTTAGTTCTTCACCGGCACTTCCAGTGTGGACTGTTTCCTTCGGCTCAATCAGCATGACACAGCATTCTTCCTCACAGATAGGCTTGTGCTCAACTCCCAGTGGTACCCACGATCATCTCACCTTCCTTAATATCCAACACCTTATCCCTGGTAGCGAGCTTGAAGCTCCCCTCAACGGCTATAAATACATCATCAGTCTCCGGGTGCTGGTGCCAGATGAAATCCCTCCAATAGAAAATACTACTAGCAACCGCTTAATTCGTTTCACTTTTTTTCTCATTTTATTACATGGTAATCCAACTTTAGAGAGTATACCACAACCTATTATCCAGATCTTATCGGGAAATTTATTTCAAAAAAGATAAAAGTCCCCACTACCAATATAGAATTTAGTCTACATTAGAAAAATTTATAGTTTTTATGCATCTTTTAGGAGACTTAAAAAGGTTGATCTGTTGAGAATTTATATTTTGGAGAATTTGCATGGTAGATTTAATTAAATCAACGGTGAAATGTTATAAGAAGAAGACCAAGAAGACTGTTGGTGGGGAGCAGAAGACGTACGAGTACAACCAGTACCAGGTTCCCCTGAAGAGGTCTGATAATCTGGTCTGCAGTGAAGAGGTTTACGTCATACCACAAAACTACTTTGAGGGTCTGATCGAGGCGGAAGTGAAATCCCAACTGGAAGATCTTGAGCAACATAAGGAGCTCATTGTCGGATATAAAAAAGAACTTGCAGATTTAGAGTGGAAGCATGGTGAACTATCAAGATCCTATAAGGTGCTTGTAAGTAAAAATGCCAAGACCAACAAGAAGTTAAGGCTCGAGGTGGAAAAAAACACCAACCTCGAGGAGGAAAACCAGAAGCTTAAAAGCCAGCTACAGCAGATAATGAAGGATCATAAGGATTTAAAGGGGTTATACGAGACCCACCTTGAAAAGATCAAATTAGAAGATGAATCTAATTCGAAGAAGGAACAGGATATATGGAATTCAATAAAAAGCCGTTTCTCCAGCCGGGAGATGAGGGACCAGGAGAACCAGGAATAAAGACTGGGTTAAGGACCTGTAGACGGTGAATAAAACTATCTTAATAGACTTTTTATGTAAAATTTTATTACTTCTCAAACACTCCGCATTCATTTATAAGACCAAAATTAGAAATATTAAATGTGAAAACATGAGAATCTTCAAGGGAACCCCCCATCCAAGCATCAGCAAGGTCAACGTGATAGAAGACCAGAACAACTTCCCCATCAGCTGGCTCAACACCCAGGCCTACTGTGAATACTGCATCTTCCTGGAAAATGTCAAGGGAATAGCAGCCAAGCCGACCAAGGCCATGATGGAGGGGACCAAGGGACATGCTGATCTGGAAAAAGAATTCCAGAAAGATGCTGAACCAGCATCCTTCGAGGAGATGCTGGAGACCTCGCTTACTGCTGAAATCTTCTCCCGGGAACTACCCGTGGAATCAGCCCGGTACGGTATAAGGGGATTCATAGACGAGGTCTGGATGACCCCTGACGAGTTCATAATCATAGACGATAAACCAGGAAACAGGGCCTATCCTTCCAGCATAAACCAGGTATTCGGGTACTGCCTGGCCTTCAAAGACAGAGTCCAGGAGGATAGAAGGATAGTAGCCTCCCTCCGGGAGAGGGGTACGGACAACATATTCTGGTCCGCTTACTTCGATGAGCAGGCAGAAAAAGCGGTACTGGAAGTAATAAATAGGGTTCACAGTCTTTTAAACGGTAGGATTGATTACATAGCCACTAAAAATCCTAAAAAATGCAGGAGCTGCCGGTTTGCATTGAGATGCGATCGCAAGGCAGAGTATTAAATCGTAAGGTAGGGTTAACTGTTATTTTTTCATGTTTGGATAGTTATGATTGTATTTTTAGGTTTAAATAAGTTATGATGATACATTTCAGGTTTCAATGAATTATGATGGTACATTTCTGGTATTGGTAAATTTTAATGGTACGTTTCCCCTTCAGATAAATTTAAATACTACATTCAACTTAAAGGAGAATACCGCACGTGCGGTTTATTTGTTTCTAAATAAGTTTTAGTCCCGTGGGGTAGTGGTAATCCTGCTGGTCTTTGGAACCGGCGACGGCGGTTCGACTCCGCTCGGGACTATCCATTCTAACGTGGTAATCCTATGGAAAACATACTGGTGGCCGGGATTAACACCCGCCCCGTAGCCTGTTCTTTAAAGAAACTAGGATACACCGTCTATTCTGCCGATTACTTCGGGGTCATGGACCTTAAACCCTGTGTAGACCAGTACCGATCTATTTTAAGCCAGGAACCCTACCAGTCCTGCGGTAACTTCAAAGAGAGGTTCAAGTCAGGGGAAGTTGAGGAAATGGCAGCTGATTTTTTAGGAGAAGCCGATTCTGTAATTTGCCTGGCCGGTGTTTCACTGGATACTTTCCCTAAAGGTAAGATCATGGGGAATAAATCTGTTGAAGATGCTGATGATAAACTCCGCCTTTACCAGAAACTTAAAAATAAATTCAATCTCCCCCTAACTTTTGATGTGTCTGATATAGGGGAAGCGGTTGAAATAGCCGGTAATTACCCTGATAAAGATTTCATAATCAAACCAGTCCAGGGTTCTGGTGGCTATGGGATAAGGGAACTGGGTAAGAGTGAAAAAGAAAGGGATAAGGTTGAAAGAGAACTGGATGAGGCTGAAAAAAAAATGGGTAAGGGTAAAAAAGAATCAGATGAGGGGGAAGATGTTGATTTTGCAAATTTCTTGCTACAGGAGAAGTTAACCGGCTTAAATTTAAGCTCCTCAGTACTTGCAACCGGGAGTGAATCAAGAACCATTTTAACCAGTCAGCAGATCATAGGAGATAAAGATCTGTGTCAGAAGGAGCCCTATGGTTACTGTGGTAATATCGCCCCTTTAACAGATGGAGACATCGCCGAGGAGATATCCAAGGCTGCAGAAGAAATAATAGACTACCTGAAACTAATCGGCTCCAACGGAGTTGATTTCATCCTTAATGATGATGGATTATTTGTTATAGAGGTAAACCCACGCATACAGGGGACCATGGAATGTGCAGAGCAAAGCTTAAACATCAACATGGCCGAGGCACATATCAGAGCATGCCAGGGGGATTTAATGGACGTCCCCCAACCTTCAAGTTTCGCAGTGAAGATGATCGTCCACGCCCGGGAGCAGTCCCAGGTGGGAAAACTAGATTTCAAAGATGTGTATGACTTACCGGCAGAAAATGTTATTATAGAAGAAGGAGAGCCAGTAGTCACTGTGATAAGTTCCAGCAGGGTTCTGGAGGATGCCGTTTATTCGGCGAGGAAAAGGGTGGAGGATGTTTACAGTAACTTGAATCCCGCACTAACTTAAAATTACTTTTAGAAAAAATTGAGATTAAATAACTCCTAATCTTATCAGCATAAACAGGATTACACCCACGGCTATGAGTATGGGGATTGATATCTGGACGATTGCCCATAAAAGAAATAACTTAGCCCTCTTATCCGGGTCTTTCTTAATGTCTTCCAGGTCAAATTCTTTGAATTCCATTGTTTTTCATCTCACTAAAAAAATGTACTGTGTTGTGGTTGGTAGTTCTCTCCTGATTATCTTCAGATCCGGCCGGTAGATATACATTTCCCTCCCACAGTCTTCGAGTTTTAGTATATTGCACAGGATTTTTAATTCCAAATCACCGGCCACCCGGGTTCCCGAGGTCTCTGATTCTATCTCCAGATAGATGGGCAGCTTTAGACGACTCTGATCTTTTTCAGGGATTATCTTAGCAATCCTTTTAAGTTCATCCCTCTTAAAACGGTGTCTGGTCCCGTCAGCCCCTATAACGTGGGGTTTATCCTCCTCGAGCAGTTCTTTAAGATTTTTTCTCTGTTTGGGGAGGTGTCGGTTCAGGCTGAATATCTGTTTTTTTAATAGTCGATCAGCCTGGTCAGGATTGGGGGTCATGATGTTATGATTATTAATTTTAGAATTATATTAAATTTTTTAACTTAAAAAAATGAGTTCTTCTATTATAAAAATTACCATTTTTATTGAATTTAAAGCTTTCTAGAATCTTTGATCTTTGAAAATGCCTGAAATCAGGTAGTTTTGTTGTAGTGTTGTTTTTATTTATTGGTATCATGCTGTAAACAATTTATATATTACTGTTTTTATCTATAGATTTAAAGGATGGATAATAAGAAAACATCCCTTTTATCATTTGCTATAGGGGCGCCTATAGGCTGTTTAGGTGGTTTGATAGGTCTTGGTGGGGCTGAATTTAGATTACCCTTCTTATTGAAGACTTTTGATAAACCGGCCAAGAGAGCTGTGGCATTGAATATGCTGATAAGCTTAATCACGGTTATATCAGCCATCTATTTTCGGATGAACAACTTCAATATCTCTATTATCTATCCTCAAATCTTGTTGATGCTAGCAATTATTGTAGGCTCTACCACTGGTGCCTATTATGGAATCGACCTGTTAACTAAGGTATCTGATGTAATGTTTAAGAAGGTGCTGCTGATCCTTCTTCTTATCATGGGGTTGCTCTTAATCGGTGAAAGCTTCATCACATTTGGATCAGCTGGAATAATATTCGGTAGCTTATATGTACAGTTGATAGTAGCCATATTCTGCGGGATACTGATTGGAATCGTCAGCAGCCTTTTAGGAGTGGCTGGTGGAGAAGTTATAATCCCCATATTAATTTTAATATTTGGAATAGATGTCAAACTGGCCGGGACGATGAGTTTAATCATCAGCCTACCCACCATGATCGTGGGAATTACCAGGCACACCAGAAATAAAATGTACACTATCAAATCGGAACTCAGTTCTTTAGTAGTGCCCATGGGCATAGCTTCCATTATTGGTGCTTTAATCGGCGCATTTTTGCTTATATACGCCCCATCACAGTTACTGAAAATCATATTAGGCGCATTACTAATATTCACCTCAATTAAACTCTTAACAGAAAAAGAATAGAAACTGTAAATCTAGATATAAATCATTCTAACCATCATATTGTTTCTGGTCACTGTTCAGCGATACAAAAGCCACAAACAGCTCCAGGATTATCTTTTTGTCGTTCTTTCACCGGACAAAGATGCTTACCACCCTTCATATTTTACTTTAAAACCTCCGGGGAGGGGTGTACCCACAGGATGTACCGATTCTTCTAAAATGAAGGGTAGTATACAGTGATACGATCTTATATATCCGGAAAAATACATGAGAGAACATCTTCAATCCTGTCAATTACCGTCACCCTTGACTTGTGGTTGAGCAAAATATCGTTTCTGGAAGATTAAGGCGACATTTACCAGACTTATCAACACAGGGACTTCTATTAACGGCCCGATTACTGCCCCGAATGCTACTCCCGATCCGATCCCAAATACAGCCACCGCCACTGCAATCGCCAGTTCAAAATTGTTACTTGCAGCAGTAAATGACAACGCCGAGGTTTTAGAGTAATCCGCCCCAATCTTATAGCCCATTAAGAATGTGATGAAAAACATCACCACGAAGTAGATGAGAAGTGGAACGGCTATAATCACCACGTCAAAGGGTATCTGAACTATGTAGTTACCCTTCAAGCTGAACATAACGATTATGGTAAATAAAAGCGCTATCAAGGTTATAGGGCTTATTTTGGGTATGAATTTCTCATGGTACCACTGTTTCCCTTTCCTTTTAACCAGGAAGTATCTGGTCAATACTCCGGCTATAAATGGAATTCCCAGGTATATGAAAACACTTTCTGCTATCTGCACTATGCTGATATCCACTACACTTCCCTGTATACCGAATAAAGGTGGTAGTACAGTGATGAAAACATAGGCATAGACGCTGTAGAAGAATACCTGGAATACGCTGTTAAAGGCCACCAGGCCCGCGGCGTATTCGGTATCTCCTTTTGCCAGTTCATTCCAAACTATGACCATGGCAATACAGCGTGCCAGGCCGATTAATATTAAACCCACCATGTATTCCGGGTAATTGTGCAGGAAAACTATGGCCAGTGCAAACATCAAGATGGGCCCGATGATCCAGTTTTGAGTTAAAGATAGACCCAATATTTTGGTGTCTTTGAAGACTTCTCCCAGCTCTTCATACCTAACCTTTGCCAGGGGAGGGTACATCATCAAAATCAACCCGATGGCAATGGGGATGCTGGTAGTTCCCACCGAAAATTGATTTATAGTTGATTCTACACCTGGAAAAAAGTAACCTGTGGAAACACCAGCAGCCATGGCTAAGAAAATCCAGAGGGTTAAATATCTATCTATAAACCCTAATCCTGGTGCGTCACAGATTTGGTCGGTAACTTCTGTGGTTGTGTCTTCTTTCAAAATAAAACCTCCCCCAGATGGGGGACTGTTTATTTACTTGCTTTAACCTGTATACTGAGGATTTTCCCTTCCAGGAGGTGTCCCATTTGTGGTTCACTGAAGTAGTGTGATTCCACTATCTCAACCCCAGAGAAACCAGCCTTTTTTATGATATTCAGGTATTCTTCTTTTTCCACGGCTCCACCGACACAGGCTGACCAGGCTGAGAAACTATTTCTTACCTCATCGGGGAGTTGGCCTAGAGTGACCAGGTCCGAGACTAAGATTCTACCACTGGGTTTTAAGACCCTGAATGCTTCCCGGTAGGCTACTAACTTATCAGGGGTTAGGTTGATAACACAGTTACTGATGATGAGGTCTATGGAGTTGTCTTCTATGGGCAGGTTTTCTATTTCTCCCAGTTTAAACTCGACGTTGGTGTAGTTGCCTCTTTCTGCATTTTTAACTGCTGTCTGGACCATTTCTTCGGTCATATCCACACCAACTACTTTACCATTTTCCCCTACTTTGTTGGCGGCAAGGAAGACGTCTATTCCTCCACCCGAGCCGAGGTCTAACACGGTTTCTCCTTCGTTTATCTCGGCCAGGGCAGTGGGGTTTCCGCAGCCCAGTCCAAATATGGCTTCTTCAGGGATGCTTTTAATTTCATCCACAGTGTAACCGGCAGCTTTGGCCTGTTCCATAATATCTGGAGATCCTGAACAGCATGAACAGGTTTGTTCTTCTCCAGTGGCTATTTTTGAGTATCTATCCTTAACTGATTCTTTTATTTCTTTTTCTTTCACATTCCCACCATATTTAAATTTTTTAATCGTGTGTATTCAATTAATTTGGCACTTATTGGGTTAAAAGCATCTGGTATGATCAGTGTTTCTTCCGAATTGATAAGTTTTTTCAGTTCTGTGTATTTATTCATAAAAATTTCCCCTTCTTACCAATCACTTAAGTCATTATTTGTATCAATATATTTAAATCTATGGATATATAGATGCGTGTGTAATGGAAACAGAAAATATGAAGAAAAAAGTCTTATTCATCTGCAAACATAATTCCGCCCGGTCCCAAATGGCGGAAGGACTTTTAAATTCAATTTACGGTGATTCGTTTGAAGCTTACAGTGCCGGTACGGATCCAGATATTGTCAATCATTACGCAGTGAAAGTCATGGCCGATAGAGGAATCGATATATCCCGGAACCCATCTAAAAGCCTGAAGGAATTTGAGGGTGAAGAATTTGATTATGTGGTTACACTTTGTGAGGGAGATGGTGATGTTTGCCCATTTTTCCCAGGAGGGAAAACTTATACTCATCGATCATTTCCAGACCCTGCATCTGTTGGTGGGGATGACTCAAAAAAAGTTAAAATTTTCACCCAGGTAAGAGATGAAATTGAAGAGTGGATAAAAGATGGAGAGTGGATAAAAGAGAAATTCCAGAATGAAATTTAATTAAATCTTAGATGGTAAAGTTAATAATTCCTAGAATGAAATCAACTAAAAATACAGAATAAAAAATAAATAAAAAAATAGATTTAATGGGTCAGTTTAATGGGTAAGAGGATTAAAACACCCAGTAAATCATCTTCTTCTATCTTACAGTCCAGTGCAGCGGCAAAAAGTGCGGAATCTGCACTTCGCTCCATACTGATGGGGAGTGAGGTTTCCTCACCAACTGCCAGGGCGTGGCCGTATGTATTTGAGGCGTAGGCGCTGAGGAAACATATTTCATTGGCTTCTATCTTGATGGGTTTGATGTCGATGGACTTGATATCGCCGGCCTTGAACTTCTTGTCTTCCGCGGCTATGATTGCCCTTAGATCACCGGAAATAGTACCTATCTGAAAGTCAAGGGCGGCATGGGAGTGTTCCTCAAGCTCCTTTTTCACCTGGTCCAGCCGGGTTAGTATCCTGACCATCAGGCCTCACTCTCCGACATGGTTTTCTTGATCATCTTGAGCCTTACGAAGTTTTCCCGGTCCATCTCCTCCAATCGCATCTCGATGTACTTCACGGTGTTCTGGAGTCGGGGTATGATAATATGCTCTAAAGCGTTAACTCTCCTCTTGGTTGATTCTATTTCCACGGCGAGTAGTGTGATGGTCTTCTCTATCTCACCCAGTTCAATTATCTGAGCTATGGATTCCTCGAATTTCCGGGATGCATCGTCCAGTCTGACAGAGGTGTCCATGAATCCGTATCCCCTCTCAACGATGGTCCTTTTTTGGACATCGTAGTCCATGACCGGTACCACCACTCCCATCACACTCCGGGAGTCCACGTCCACGTCTATGGATTCTTTAACGGACATGGCGGCCTTTTTAACTGCCAGGTCGCCCATGGCTATCTGGGCGGCTGTAAGGTCTTTGTAGGCTTCTTCAAGGTTGAGGGCCACCTTCTCCCGGGATCCTTTGACCCGGTCCAGGATGTTGAAGAACTCCATGATCAGGGCATTCCTCTTCTCCTTGAGGAGGCTGTGGCCTTTAACTGCCAGTTTCTCCCTTTGTTTTAGTTTTAGAAGCTCCATCCGGGTTGGATTGATGTCTTCTATTATTTCTTGTGCCATTTTTTTATACCTCTAAAAATATTAAAGGTTTATTCTTTATGAGCGGGGTGGTATTTTGGTATGTGCTCTGCACGGACCCTTTTAAGCTCTGCTTCTGGTAAGAGGCTCAGTAACTGCCAACCTAGGTCTAAGGTTTCCTGGATGGTCCGGTCTTCATCCCTGCTCTGGGTGATGAACTTGGCCTCGAAGTCGTCAGCGAATGCTAAAAACTTCCGGTCACGCTCGGTCAGTGCCTCTTCACCAACCACAGCCATTAAATCCCTCAGGTCACGTCCTTCAGCATAAGCAGAATACAGTTGGTCAGAAACACCACTATGGTCTTCCCTGGTCCTCTCTGGACCGATACCACCACTCATGAGTCGTGATAGTGATGGAAGCACATCTACTGGTGGGTAGATACCTTTACGGTGTAACTCACGGGAGAGCACGATCTGTCCTTCGGTAATATATCCAGTTAAATCAGGAATGGGGTGGGTGATGTCGTCTTGGGGCATGACTAAGATGGGCATCTGGGTAATGGAACCTTCTTTACCCACTATACGACCTGCCCTTTCATATATACTGGCCAGGTCAGTGTACATGTAACCGGGGTATCCTCTTCTTCCAGGCACCTCGTCACGTGCAGCTGAAATCTCCCTCAGTGCTTCTGCGTAGTTGGTCATGTCTGTTAGTATGACCAGAACGTGCATGTTGTGCTCGAATGCGAAGTACTCTGCAGTAGTTAAAGCCATACGAGGGGTGATGATACGTTCAATTGCCGGGTCGTCTGCCAGGTTCATGAACACGGTAACTCTTTCAAGTGCACCGGTACGTTCAAAGTCACGCATGAAGTAGTTTGCTTCTTCGTGGGTGATACCCATGGCTGCAAATATAACGGAGAACTCTGTCTCTTCTGCCAGAACCTTGGCCTGCCTCGCGATCTGGGCGGCTAATTCGTTGTGTGGTAATCCTGAACCAGAGAAGATAGGTAGTTTCTGCCCCCTGACCAGGGTGTTCATTCCATCTATAGTTGATATACCGGTCTGTATGAACTCTGCAGGGAATTCCCTTGCTGAGGGGTTCATTGGGGCTCCGTTTATGTCCAGTTCCATCTCGGGTATGATCTCGGGTCCCCCGTCTATGGGGTTACCGGTACCACTGAATACTCTTCCCAGCATGTCCAGAGACACTCCGATATGGGCGGTTTCACCTGTAAATCTGACCTTGGTTGTAGAGGTGTTCAGGTCTCTGGTACCTTCAAACACCTGGACCACGGCCAGGTCACCTTTAACTTCCAGGACTTCTCCTCTTCTCATCTCTCCTGAAGGGGTTTCTATATCCACAATTTCACTGTATGCTACGCCTTCCACACCCTCTACGATCATGAGGGGTCCGGCTACTTCAGCTACCGTTGTATATTCCCGTGTTTTTATATTAGTGTTCATTTTAGGCACCTCCAGCTTGTTCTACTATTTTGTCCTGGATTTCTTTGATCTGTGCTTCGAATTCAGATTCTGGTATGAACTTCATCCTTCCGATCTCTTCCTTAACCGGTAGGTTAGTTAGGGTATCGGATGCTGTTCCACGCTCCAGGGCTTCAGTAGCTTTCTCCTGGTACAATAAAATGGTTTTAAGCATCTGGTACTGTTTGGTTGAGGAGCAGTAGGTGTCGACTTCGTGATATGCGTTCTGCTGCAGGAAGTCCTCCCGGATCATACGGGTACTCTCTAAAGTTATCCTCTCACGGTCAGGTAATGCGTCTGGTCCTACCAGCTGCACGATCTCCTGTAGTTCTGCTTCCTTCTGTAAGAGTATCATGGCGTCGTCACGGGCTTTCCTCCAGTCTCCACCAACAGTCTGGTCCCACCAGTCCTGTACACTGTCCACGTAGAGTGAGTAGCTCTGCAGCCAGTCTATAGATGGGAAGTGTCTTTTATCTGCAAGTGAGGCGTCTAATGCCCAGAACACTTTACATATACGCAGGGTGTTCTGTGTTACTGGTTCAGATAAGTCTCCACCAGGTGGTGATACTGCACCGACTACACTTACCGAGGATATCTTATCTTCAGTTCCTACTGTAGTAACCCGGCCGGCTCGTTCATAGAACTGTGCCAGACGTGATGCTAAGTAAGCGGGGTATCCTTCTTCACCAGGCATCTCCTCCAGCCTTCCGGAGATCTCCCTCATTGCCTCGGCCCACCTGCTGGTGGAGTCTGCCATGAGTGCTACGTCGTATCCCTGGTCACGGAAGTATTCTGCTATGGTGATACCGGTGTACACACAGGCTTCCCTTGCTGCCACTGGCATGTTGGATGTGTTAGCGATAAGTACGGTACGGTCCATGAGTGGTTTACCAGTTTTAGGGTCCTCGAGTTCTGGGAACTCCTTCAACACTTCGGTCATCTCGTTTCCACGTTCACCGCATCCGACGTATACGATGATATCTGCGTCGGCCCATTTTGCAAGCTGCTGCTGGGTCACGGTTTTACCTGATCCGAAGGGACCGGGTATGGCTGCGGTTCCACCTTTGGCCACTGGGAAAAAGGTGTCCTGTGCCCTTTGACCAGTTACCAGTGGTATGTCTGGGTCTAACTTGTTCTTGTATGGTCTTCCAACCCTTACCGGCCATTTCTGCATTAACTGTACTTTCTCGGTGCCTTTAGGAGTTTCTACCTCGGCGATGTCGTCTTCAACAACGTATTCTCCTTCGCTGGCTATGCTTTTCAGGGTTCCGGATACGTTTGGTGGGACCATTATCTTCTGCACTACTGCAGAGGTTTCCTGTACCTCACCCAGTACGTCTCCTCCCTGTACTTCTGCACCGGCTTTTGCGGTGGGTTTGAATTTCCATTTTTTATCTTTAGGTAGAGCGGGAACAGCCACTCCCCTTTCAATGTAATCTCCGGTTAACAGTTTGATGTTCTCCAGTGGTCTTTGAATTCCGTCGAAGATGGAACCGATAATTCCCGGTCCTAGTTCCACGGAGAGTGGTCCTCCAGTACTTTCTACTACTTCTCCGGGTTTCATACCGGCGGTTTCTTCGTATACCTGGATGGTGGCCGTGTCACCTTCGAGTTCAATTATCTCACCGATGAGTTTGTCTGCACCGACTCTGACCATCTCGTACATCTGAGTCCCTTTCATACCGTCAGCGGTGATAACGGGACCTGCTATCTTTATTATTTTTCCTTCTGTAATCATTTTACCATCTCAACCCCAATTACTCGTTTTATAAGCTCTCTTAACGGGTCGGTTTCCCTTTCAATCGAGCCTGATTTATCTGGTATTTCAATTATCATGGGTAATGCGCGTTCACTGGTTAAACTATTTATTTTATCTCTTAACTCATCTCCAATTTTTTCTGTGGTTATTATAATAGAGTAATCTTTACTCACAAGATCTTCCAGTGTTTTGCTTGCTTCCTGCATATCCTCCACAGGGTAACCTTCTTTTATACCTCCCAGCATAAATCCGGTTACTGTGTCCTGATCGGCTATGACTGCTACCTTCGATGTCATACTAACATCTCCTTAATGACTGATGTGGATAGATCCTGTTCCTTCTTTCCTCGGACAATGGTTTTCAAGTTCTTAATCTCTTTCTCTTTTTTGTTGAGGTAACCTATCATGGGCCCTATACCAAACTGGTTCTTGAGCGATATTCTGTTAGCGGTCTCGTTGACGTGGTGGTCCAGTGCTGTTTCGAATGTCGCTATTGAACCGGTTTCCTGGTAATCGTTCAGACTTTCAGACAGCATGGGAGCATAGTCTGTTCCTTCCAGTCCGTTTACCACCCCAGCAACATCTTCAGATTCCATGAGGTCCTTGAGTTTCCACTCCCTTACCTGGTATCCGTTTGAGATCATGTAAGGTTCTATATCCTCGAAGTTAAGACCATCTGCTTTGGCCCTCAGTATGATCTTTATGTTGGAGATGTCCACTATGTTTCCAATGTATTCGTGCAGGTAAGCGGTGTTGTCATCTTCAGGGGTGGCGGCGGTTCTCAAGAGATTTTCCAGTAAATATTTGTCCAGAGATGCTTCTAAAGGAAGTAATATACCGGTTTCCTGGTATACTGGAAGGGCGTCCTCTAAAATAGGGGCGTAATCTGTGCCTTCCAGACCGTTTAAAACTTCAGTAACATTTTCTGCATCCACCAGTGTATTCAGCTTATCGCTGAGCTCTCCGAAGGGTACCAGTAAATTCATTGTTTCATCTGCGTCTAGTCCGGCTTCTTTAGCTATTATTATGCTTTTGATATTCCGGATATCCCATTTCTTGAGTAGGAAGTTGAAGGCGTCTTTGCTGTTGTCCGGTGCAATTCTGGCTACCAAATCATATGTTTCTGCCAGCTGAGTGTCCAGTGCCTTTTCCAGGGGGAATTCATCGATATATTTAGTATAATCTGGTATTCCTCTGAGGTAATTTTTCACCTCTTCAAGGCTTTGGGATTCTAAAATCTCTGTGTACTGTTTATCTGTAAATAGCCTTCCTTTTCTGGCCCTTACCCTAGCGTTGGGATAGGTATAAGGGTACATGCTTAGCACGGGCCTTATGGTTGATATCACAGCTATAAGAGCTATCACGGCTATTGCTATTATTAGCAGGGCTATAAAAGCTTCAACCGAGGGGAATCCCAATCCAGTGATTAATGTAGTGATGTCTTCTGCCATTTTGAAATCTCCCCTATATTATTTGAAAAGCACGGCTGCAACTTTTGACCTTAGATCTTTTTTGAAACGTAACATCCTTGCTTCAATGGTGTTGTTAACTTCAATTTCACCATTTCGAGTTTTAACAACAGCTCCTCCAATGGTTTTAATATCTCCACCTATCTCCAGGGTGGTGTCTTTGCCTGTTTTCCCTTTCACTTCTTCTGCTATCTTTGGTAGAGAATCCTTGATTTTGGCCACGTCTGATTCTTTAAGGAGGACTATAATGTCTCCTCCTCCAATTTCTGCAGCGGCTTCAGTTACGATGTTTTTAAGGGATTCCTTGTATTCAACAGAATCTGAGGAAGCAATTTCTTCCAGTTTCTCTTCTGCCTTTTTAAATGAGTCTTCTATAACTTCTTCTCGAGCCTCAAGCTCCATCCTTCTGGAGTTCATCTTTGCTTCAGATATCAGCTGCTGGTATTTCATATTGGACTGTTTTTTGGCGTCTTCCAGGATTTTCTCCTTTTCCTGAAGGGCCTCTTCCCGGCCCTTTTCAAGAATGGAGTTATTTTCCTCTTCCGCTTTCCCCAATATGGTATCAGCTTTAACCTGAGCATTGGACATAATGCTTGAGACTATCTTTTCAGTCCCGGCGCTCATGTCTTATCCTCCCATAATTCCGCCGAATACCATCAAGAGTATAGCAATCAGGAAACCGTATATAGCCTGAGTTTCTGAAAGTGCGGTGAATATGATACCACGGGCAAACATGTCTTCATTTTCTACAACTGCTCCCACAGCTGATGAAGCGGTTATACCCTGACCCATACCGGATCCTAAACCTGCAAATCCTACTGCTGCACCGGCACCTATAGCGGCCAGTCCAGAGGTCACAGCCAATTCTTTTGGTGCTCCCATAATTCCTGAGAATACCATCAAGAGTATAGCAATCAGGAAACCGTATATAGCCTGAGTTTCTGGCAGTGCAGTGAATATGATACCACGGGCAAACATATCCTCATCTTCTGCCACAGCACCCACACTTCCTGCTGCTGCTATTCCTTGTCCTATACCTGATCCTAAACCAGCCATTCCAACGGCTAAACCTGCGCCGATGGCTGCTAAAGCTGTTCCTAAAACTATTTCTGCCATCTTATTTACCTCCTAAATCAGTATATTTTCTTTTTGTACGGAAGGCTCTAAATTTCTGACTTCCACCTATGTAAAACTGAGCGAAGAACTCAACGTAATGCAAACGTAATGCGTTAATAAATGACCCCAAAGTCATGAATGCCATATTTACTGCGTGTCCTCCCAGGAATATGATGGGTGCCAGGACTATTCCAATGAGTGGAATCATATCGATACTTATTCCAGTTAGTATGTTAACTGTCATGGCTATTCCACCAGTCGAGAGACACAACGCCAGAAGACGGGCGTAGGATAGAATGGTTCCCATGAAACTGGTGATGTCCATGAGTCCAAACGCCCCATTGATGTAGATAAGCATTATAAGACCTACTACCAGTAGAGGTGCTCCAACCAGTGCTCCGGTCATCATGGATCCAGTCAGTAGGTATGCTACGACCAGTAAGGCTATACCTGCCTCTAGGACGAGCCACACTATCTGGCTCCCCAGTGCTTCTTTAACCTCCCCTCGAATGAAGTTGTTACGGGCTCCTATAATTAATCCAATGTTTATGTGGAGAACACCACATATCATGGCCATTATCAGGATGGTCTCTGGATGCACAAATGCATCTATGGCGTCTATGACAGTTGGAAGAGGTGCTGATGCAAGGAACCATCTGGGGAAGAAATCTCCTATAAAACCATTGGTAATTATTCCCAATATGAAGGCCCATACACCACAGGCAATAAGAATCAGACCAAAACTGCCCATGGTCTTGTTCCTTTTACCTATCCCACGATATAGGATATAACCGATGATTGCGTCCAATATTCCATAAAAGGCGTCTGTTAGACAGAAACCAAAGAAGAAGGGGAAAACAATAGCCATCAAAATTGTGGGGTCGAATTCCCGGTATGTGGGGGTGGAATACATGTGCACAAACATTTCATATGGTTTGGCGAATTTGGGGTTGTCCAGGTGAACTGGAATGTCATCTTTCTCAACGTCAGGGTCAGAGACGTCCACTATGGAATGGCCTTCAGTGGAGTTTTCGATGATCCCCAGGGTTTCATCCAATTTTTTCTCCATCACCCAGCCCTCTAACATAACGGTGTTCTTGGTCTGGCCGAAGGAAGAATATATTTCACTCCTCTGCTTTTCTATCTCCAACTGCTCCTTGAGAACCCGTAACTTCGGCTCCCATTCTGCGGATATATCTGCTAAGTCACCCATTATTACTTTTTTCTCTTGTTCTATGGATTCAATTCTTGACTCTGCGTTACTGATGATATCACTGGGGGTTCCAGTTACTCCGGGGAATTCGAATCTTTCAAATTCCAGCTTCCGGAGTGCGCTGGTAACTTCATCTCCGTATTCTTTTCTGGTAATGACGATGAGAATTTTAAATTCTTTTTCTGCAGTATCAGTATCAAATACTTCTATTTCATCAGTTACACCCTTTATGCTTTCTTTAAATTCTACGTAAGAGGTGCTGGAGATTTTCCCAACGATGACCGAAGTATATTCTGATTCTACTAGATCTGCTAAATCAACGTTAAAATTAGTTAAATTTTCTGCCACTTTTCGGGCATTTTCCAGCTGTGCCTTTTCAGCATCCAGCTGGTTTAGTTTTTCTTCCAGAGGTTTGGTTTTCGATTCAACTTCGGCGAGGTCTGATTCTACCTTCCCGATTAGTTCTTCTACACCTTCCTCTTCTACTTCTAGTTTTTCGATTGGCGGAGGGCTGACGAATCCCTTAATCAGTCCTTTAACCATATTCAACATGCCTTTTTCCCTTCTTCGAACGGAATGTAAAAAATCGATGTTACCGGTGGTTTTCATTAAAAGTGAGGAAATTCGTCCGGTAAAGGGAGTTGCATGTGAAGGCTCAAGGATCTGTTTCCACTCCGCATCCTGTTGTATGCGCTCGGATATGTCCTGGATTTGTACTATGCTTGCTTCATGAAGTGAACTCACTGCAGAATCAGCATACTTGTCCAGGGTGATTATACTGAGCTTTTTCATCCTGGCTGGCTTAAACATGGTTCTCACTTATAAAATGCTTTTAACTATGATTTCTGCGGCTTCATCAACATTATCGGCAGCTTTTTTCTTATTTACCTCTACCTCGCCGGCTGTTTTATTGGTTATTTGAAAAGCTTCCTTTTTTGCATTGGTTTCTGCTTCATAAAGCAACTTTTCAGCTTCTTCCTGAGCCTCTTTTTTGGCGTTTTCTACTATTTCTTTGGATTTGGCTTCAGCGTCATCAATCATCTCTGATGATTTTATCTCTGAATCCTCTATTAATTTATCGGCATCATTTTCAGCCTTTTTAATGGTAGTAATAGCTTCCGATATCGTTGTCATATAAATCACCATGATAATCCAAAATTTCTCTCGAGGTATATATATCTTTTACTATTTGATTCTCCGCAATCTTTACCCTTCGTGTTTAATATGGCTTTTAAAGCGTTTTATTTCATTTAAATCCTGCTCGAAACACGCAAGCGGGAATACTTCCATCTGAACTTACACCTGATTAAAAGCGTGGTACATATTAAACCATCTACTCATCTGTTTTCTTAAAGGGTAAAGCCGCCAATATAATTAGGGATGATGGAATTACCAAAACCAACATCTATATCATAAAATTCGTAATACTCATCACGAATTTAGAGGGGAACAGATTACAGTTGTGGTATGTATTAGGGGCAGATACTGATATTTTGTGGTTGTATCATTGGGGTTCCTTTTACGCTTCCTTTAGAATCAGTAGTGTGCAAAGTACAACATCAGTCTCCATCCCTAAACTTTACGATTGAGAGTCCGTTTAATCCTCCTTATCTATAATCAGAGTTCGAAAAAGTATAATATATACCTATTTTGTAATGATAGATCATGATTAATTGTTATAAAATAGTAGTTAGTAAAAGATCCTTTAAAAACCTTTAAAAATCTTTTAAAATAGAAGAAATACTTAAAAAAAGATGGAAATACTTAAAAATAGAGGAAAATTAAAAAAAATAAATATATTTCTAGATGGACGGCTTCCTCTCCTCCACACCATCGTAGCAGATCTCATCAGATTCGATGAACTTCCTGAAGGGAGATTCCTGGTTCTGCTCCTCATTCACGTGTGAAATTAAAGCAGGAAGCCTTCCTATCATGAAAATTCCAGTGCCAACCTGCCAGTTAAAGCCCATATCTGATAATATTCCGGCGTTAGCTCCGTCCACATTCAGGAGAATGTTCTTCCTTTCAAAGAGAATATCCTGCATGGCAATAGCCAGCTGGGTGTGAACGCCGTACACCCCATACTCCCTGGCCAGCTCCAAGAGCCGAGGCGGCCGGGGGTCTTCATCATGGTAGCGGTGTCCGAAACCAGGTATCTTCTCGCCCTTTTCCAGGTATTCTTCCACCAGTTCGATGGCGTTGATCTTGATATCCTTACGGGACTCGATGGCACCGGTGGCCACTTCACCCTCACCAGCCTCATTTCCCACACCTTTTTGCACAGTTTCCTGTAAAAGCTTCATGGACTGCTCTAAAGCCCCGGCATGGTGCTTTCCAAAGGCCATCAAACCCCCGGATACACAGGTGTTCAGGGGAGATCCCGTGGAAGCCATGAGCCTAGCTACCTGGGTACTGGGGGGAGTTGTCCCGTGATCGCAGAAAGAGACCAGTACCGCTTCAAACATCTTAGACTCGTTTTCATTGGGCTTGTTACCCTCCATCAAAAGGTATACCATTTCCGGAAAGGATAAGTTACCAATGAGGTCCTGCTGCAGGTAGCCCCTGGTGATGATCCGGTTGGGCTCCACCTTGGTAATGGAAGTCTTCCATTTAGGGTTCATGTATTTAAGCAATTCTTCTATGCTTTTTCTTCCAATTGCCATAAAATTTCACTCCAGAATATAATTTAAGCTTTCATAGTTAGCGATATTCAGGTGATACTCTTAGTTAATATATTCGTTATTTTGCATTCATCATTTTGATAGTCTAAGGATTGATACTCTTAGCTAATGAATTCGCTATTAGAGATATCAAAGGATGATACTCTTGGTTCAACGCAACAACATGGTCTCATACTAAGAATACGAACTCCACTAGCTCTTTGAGGCCCTATATTGATTAAACAACCAAGAGCCGTTACATAACCGCCTATATTTAAAGCACCTATATCCAAACTATTTAAAGTTTTGGTTATGTCCTCTTCCAACTCAGACTGCACATCCAGATTACCATAGGCCATGGCCTTCAACATCAAAGACGACGCCTCAAAATGGGTCCTGCCCACACCAATGGCAGGTATACATGGGGTGCATCCTAATCTGGGGATCTCCTCGGCCATCCAGCCCGTTACATGCTTCCATATTTCCTGGTGATCCCGCTGGTGGAAGACCCGGTAGGTACTGGCCCTTATCTCCGAGCCACCGCCCAGCATGAGGACGTGTACCCTTACTTTCTCGCTGCCAGCATCTGGATCCAGTTTGTCGAATAAAAACGGAGCAGATAAGACCTCTCCCGGGTCATCGTAGAGTCCCTTCTTCTGTTCAATCCTCTCGATATCATCACCCTTCACCGCCATGGGCCTTCCCGGGAGCTCCCTTAAACCGGCTTTAATACCTTCCCTCATATCTCCCATGAAATTCGCTGGTAGAAAGGCATCTTCTCCCACTTCCACCAGTACATGGGGGATGCCGGTATCGTCACAGAGGGGAACCTTATTTTTCCGGGCCAACTCCGCATTTTCAACTAGAAGCTCCAGGACCCAGGAAGCCAGGGGATTGGTTTCAACTCCCAGGGCTCTCTGGTAAGCATTGAACTGGTCCTCCCGGAACTCTGTGCTGGCTTTTATAACAGCCCTTTTAGCTTGGTTGATTAGGTCCATATTTTCTTTTCCATGATTTTTAAGAATAAATTTGTTCAGGAATAACCTGGATCCTTTCATTCAGGAATAGCTAAATCCTCCACTCCTACCTTAGATGTTTTTGCATCTGGGCAGTAGCGTTTTATCATATTTTTAACCAGATAGACCTGCCTTATACGCTCTGAAGCTTCCTTACTGGTGGTGTCGTGGCTGTGCTGTTTAGCTATTGACCCTCCTGTTTTAAGATACACAGGGGCAGCTACCTTTATAATATCCGGGACCTCGTAGTGTCTTATGAAACCTCCCGAGGACTTCGGGTTTTCAGTGTGGATATCGATGGATATATTTATGGCCCTCCTGAGGGCGGAGAGCATGTTAATCTGCAGGTCACGGACTGGATTGAATGAATCGGCACCTAACTCTTCCAGTAACTTTGCAGAGGCGGGGTTTCCATGTCCGGTATGGGCGGAGACCTTGAAGTGCATATTTTCAGGTAGTTCACCCGCCTCCCTCATCTTACCCAGAACCCAGAGGAGCCCTTCATCGTAGAGCAGTATTCCCCGGACACCCAGTTCAGCCGCTCTTTTCACATCCTCTACGGCATATAACAGGTTATCATATCCCCTTAACCGGTACCCTATCCGTGCGCCTTCCCTGGTCTGGGCAGAAGCGCTGGTATCATAGGTAGCCCGGGGGCCGACGCTTAAAAAGAGCCCTATCTTAGCAGTCCTGGCCATCTCTACCATCTCTTCTATCTCAGAATCGGTTAGAAGCATGATACCCTTGGTCTGGGTTACCCGGTGCACGGTGACGTCATAATCATTAGAGGCATCCAGGAGAGAAGCCATAGCCTCGGGTTTCTGGATACCAGGTACTTCGAAGCGGTACTGGGCACCGTCTGGGAATCTGAGCTCAGATTCCTCGATCCCATCCCTTTTATCTATTCCCAGTGTCTTTAGAAAATCCGTTGATCGCAATTATTCCACTCCCAAAAATTAAATCTCCTAATAAATCTTGTCAACATATAAGAATGAAACTCTCTATGATAAATCTTACTAGTATACTAAAAAAAATGAATTTAGATTTTTAAAAATGAATTAAGATCACCCATAAATTGCCTCACGTCCGGGTAGGAATCCATGTTTCCTATCACATCCAGGACTCGGGCATCCACCATAGGGTTTAAATTCCTGAACTTCCACTCTACACCCTGTTTAAGGGGATTTTCCGGTTCGCCATAAGGTAAATTGACTCTTTTATTAAATACACCTTTTCGAGTGGATATGAAAACTTCAGATGGTCTACTTTGAGGGTATTGCTTATCCAGGTTAGAATCTATCTTTATCTGGATTTTCCCGGATATACTGTCTATTTCCTTCTGATTTCGGGGAGAATAACTGAATTCAATCATGCCACCAGTCTCCTGGTTTAGAAGAGCAACCGCCATGGAAACGGGTAAACTCTGCCTCAGGGCCTCAGTACTTATGGGATGGTAATCATCGTGTTCAGCAGCTATTTTATAGGTGTTCACGGTTATCTTTTCAATTTCTCCCAGTTCAGGATGTTCTTCCTCCACGATCTCAAGCAATGCATCGATGCTGGAGTGCAGATGCCTGCAGACAGGGTAGATTTTGAAATATACGTCTGAAATGTGGTAGTTTTCCATAGGCAGATCAGTTTCATGGGGGTGAACATGAGCCATTGTATAGGGATCAATATCAGTCATTGCATTGGGATCAACATCAGCCATTGCTTTTAGGAAGCCCTCATCACCTTCCAGAATTGTTCCAGCTCCGGTGAAACCATTCTTGGCAAGCAGGGCAGATAAGATACCCGACTGGGCTGCCCTACCGGCGTGCAGATGCTTACCCATGGAGCCGGAGTGGTCTGATTCTAAGAGACCGGCTGCCTGGGTACCTGCCAGGCCCAGTGCATTGGTAATTTGTGTTTCACTTAGGTCCATGGCTTTGCAGGCGGCTGCCGCTGCCCCCAGTGTCCCGCAGGTGCCTGTGCTGTGAAAGCCCCTGCTGCGGTGTCCCGGGTTGACCATCATACCCAGTGCTATGGCTACCTGATAACCCACCACGATGGATTCAATCAATTCCTTACCAGTCCGATTCTCAGCTTCACACAGGGAAAGGGATGCGGGTATTACACACGCCCCGGGATGGAGCATAGCCAGGCGATGGCCGTCATCCAGGTCCATTGAATGGGCAAATATTCCATTGGCCAGTCCGGCTTCCATAGGGGTGGATCGTCCCTGGCCAATGACCGTTGACTCATCACCGGGTCGGATGATGTTTTTAACTGCTTCACCGCTTTCAGTCCCAGAACCCCTTAAAGCCACACCCATAAAATCGGTGAAACATTCCTTGGCCTTCTGGATCACGCCATCTGGGAGTTGGTCGTAGCTCGTGGACACTATGAATTCCGTGAATTTTGAAGTGATCATGGTTATCGGCTCTTATCTCTAGTTTGATACCCTTATGAGCGGTTTGCTCAGGTGTCTCCGTGCCATGGGGGGAACTTCATAGAAACCTTCTTCAACACCCCTTTCTATTTCAACCAGGACTTTGCTTCCGTCCTTAAGTTTCCACCCGCACTTTACACATTTAAAGCCCTGGTCCTTCCCAGCGGATTTCATCCTTTTACCACATTCACACAGGGGGTTAACTTCTTCGTAATCCTTTGCAAGCTCTAATAACTCAAATTTTTCCACATTAAGGGTTCCTTTCTCTCCAATTCCACCGTAAACTTTTATCTTATCCCCTTTTCTTAACTGTCTGAAGACGTCCCGGAACCCTTTGGTGGGCTCGTAGGCCGCGCATTCGATGCTTCCAGAGTCGTCCTCTAAAGACAGGATAACATGACCGCCCTCGATAACATGTGGCGTATCTGCCACTGTCCCACTCACTATGTAACATTTACACTTCTCCATCTGGGAGATACTATCAATGGGGACCAGGTGCTGGTCTGTGTGCTGGTTGGTCATGAAGACAGCGGTTCTCTCCACGGGTTCGCATGCCTCTACCAGGTTATGGGCTTCTACTACGGCGTCAGGGGTTTCTCCCCTTATACCATAGAGTATAGGGCAGGGTGTGTGGGGTTCGATGGCGATGTAATCTTCGTTTCTATCTAGGTTGTCGAAGGTGGAGGGATAGGTTTTCTCATCCATCTTCCGGATGGACTGGTAGTTCAATCTCCTCTTCGTACCGTACTTATCAGGGATCCGGTAAGCTAGAAATTCAAATGTCCTGTCATCCAGGGGAGCTCCTATGGCTGCCAGGGCACCGATGATCCCCCTTCCCTTTTTGAATTTGTAGATCTCCACCCCTATTTTATCCGCCAGTTCCTCGGCATCTTTTATGGTGACGATGTTTTCTATGGTTTCAACGGCGTAGGCTTCGAGTTCAGGTGGTAATTTTAGCTTTAAATCATCTGTACTTGATTCATCAAATCCATCGTTCGATTTATCAACTTCAACACTGGATTCATCAACTTCTACTTTAAAAAATACAACTCCCGGGTTGGTGTTTTCTTCTTGGAGGTGTGATAACTCTTCCACCCGGTCTAAGATAATATTTTTAACTTCCCCGTATTCCTTTTCGGATTTAACCAGTACTTTGAATGAAACAGCTCCGTTCCCCCGGGTTTTATACCTGGCAAATGGGTTTAAACGGATCAAACGGGGATAACCAATGATAGGATAACCGTAACTTTTCAGTTCATCCAGTAATACAGCACTTACATAGGTAGTGCACATTCCCCTATTGGAATCGGTATCATCGATACCCACGTACAGTACAGAATATTTGTTAGTGTTAGATCTGATAGAACCACCGTGATGTATGATGTAATTTAAGAATTTTTTTAACTACACAATATAAAATTAAATGTTGGTTGATCTTTACTTTTAAGTTTTTATAATTCATGTCCTATCTTTCATGCTTCTAATATAACTTTCACAATTTTTTACCCTTTTTAAACCTTGGATCCAGTTTTAATGCTTTATCATAATATTTTAAAGCTTCCTGATGTTTTCCCATTTTATCCAGTACAATTCCTTTGTTGTGCAGTGCTGCAGCGTCGTTTGGGTCTATTTCCAGGATTTTGTTAAAGCATTCAAGTGCTTCTTTTCTATGGTCAATAAATTCTGCAAGGGAAGTTCCTTTATTATTCAAAGCTATGGTATCATCTGGATCTATTGATAAAGATTTATCGTAATCTGCTACGATATTTTTATATGCTCTTTGTTTGTAAATGCTGTCAATTACTACAGCGATAATAAGTACAATCAATATTGTTAAGGCCATGGTGAAGATGTTAAAAAAGCATCTGGCATGATATAAATGAAAAGATAAAAAACGGAAAATGCTATGATGGCAATAATGATTGAACGTGAAACTATCTTCATTCTTTAACCCCTTCTACAAGTTAATTATCTGCGTTGCTAGAATCATGAATCATGTTATCCCTTGATTATAATGCAAAGTGACAAAAACATCTCAAACATGGAGATTCGTAGTTACTGCGGGTTCTAGGTGTTATTGTCATGTTCTTAATTTTTTAAAAGTAAATTTCCCCTTTTTTTCACTTGTTCTACTCCAGGATCTAATTCTAACGCTTTATCAAGATATTCTCTGGAATTTTGATATTTTCCCTTCCCTTTTAATAGTATGCTTTTGTTATACAATGCTGTTGCATCTCCAGGATCTAACTTTAGGACTTTATCAAAATATTCCATCGCTTTTTCAATTTTAAACTGAACTGCTAACTCAACACCTTTGTTATTTAATGATTTAACATCATTTGGATCTATTTCGAGGAGATTATCATAATACTCTAACGATTTTAGATTTTTTTCCCAAGTTCTAAATGAATATAAAACTATTCCAATGAGTAGGATTGAGATTACTCCTGTTTCTATGTAATACATCATCATGTTTACTCTTGAGGAAAATTGAATAGCAACTACTACCCACATCACCATTAAAACGACAGTTAACGCAGTAATATAAGGCATTTTGTTATAGTATTCTCTAAATTCAAAAAATCCATGTATAATACCTGCTAAATTGAAAAATATAAGTGGTAGATAAAGGGGGTTATGAGTAGTAAAATAAAAAAGGGCAAATGATAATGTAAACGAACTACACATCAACATTGTACTTAAACCAGGTCTCATGAAAGTTTCACCAAGTTCATGTTAACATCATTTTAAGATTTATTTATTAATAACTAAATCATGGAAGTATAATTAATCTAATGTTTAATAATTTCCTGTACTTATTTCTTCATCCCATCATTAGAGAAATATAACACCTTAAGCTCCATAAAAATATACTAAGGCAACACTAAAAATAAAAAGAATTCCTGCTATAAAAAGTAAAATAGCCGCTAAACGTCCATTCTTATATTTCTCGGGATTTTTAATATAGTGATATATAGTTAAAAAACTGGTGAATAAAAAACACAAACCTGCCATTAATGCAAAGTAATCAGCTAAATCAAACATAAGAACCTCTAAATTAATATATTTATTACTATTACATAAAAATCATTTTTTTGTTTGTTTCTGACTTTTTCTCCAGTTTACTACTTATAGAATCTGTATCTAAGGATGTCAGTAAAGTAGATATCTTTTTATATGATTCAGCTAGTTTTGAAACTGTTAAGTATCATATCGAAATTCGGTTTTTCTTTATCAAAATCCGATTCTGAAGTTTCAAATAACAATAAATACTGATAACCTTTTTTTACAAGATTTGTTTCCATCATTTTCCTTTTCCCAAAATTTGGATCCATATATGTGAACAAAACTGCTGTAGTATTTGTATTGTCTAATTGTATAGTCTTATTTTGGATTAATTGAGAATTTGAGCTCTCAAAAAACGATCTGATGATTCCAAGTCCTGTTGCATCTGGTACTATTGTGACCTGGAATGATGGGGCCTTTTCATTTTCCGAGCTGATTTTTTGTACTGAGACAATTTTAGTTCCAGAAACAGGTCCAGAGGAACTTTCATCTAAAACCCATGCTTTAGGATAATCAAAACTAACACCATTGCCTGAATAAGTAGATACACCATTCACATCATTATCATCCTCATCAATCAAAATAGTGTTTGCTAGCGTATTGACACTGGTATAAACTAAAAATCCAAGTCCTAAAACACCAATGATCATAAAAACTATCAATACAATAATATTATTTCTAGACATGTTCAAACCTCCTTAAAATATATAATTATAATCATTTATTTCATTTTCCTAAGTTAGGATCAAACAAAGTTACATATAATCAGTTCCTGCTTTCTGAGCTAATTCAGCTTCAGTAACATATATTCCTAATTTCTTTAAGATGATTGCTAAGGCAGCGGGTCCACAGGTATAAATACTGGTGGCTATATTCTGCCTAATGGTTGAATGCTTAGTGATACTACTGAAAAGTTACTATTTGATCACTTGATACCTTACGAATACGATAATAAACCCACAAAGATATAGTAAATACCATACACACTAATAATGTACAAAAATAGATATAATCCTTTGTTTCCATGAAATAAATAGATCTATTTATATAAAGATAAACCACAGGTAAAACTTGAAAAAATAACATACTAACTAACCCTATCCATGAATTAAATAATAATTTTTGTAAAGACTCAAAACAGGCATAAAAAAGAAAGTAGAAGGTAATAAGTGATAAACATAACCCCCTCAAATCTCCGGAATCCAAAAATGAAATAAATCCTAACAAAACAATTAACCCCAATAGAATTCCTATTCCCCAAGTCATTTTAACCATTATTAATTCCTCATAGACCTAAATACTATCCACTTTAATTTAAGTTGTTTAACATTAAGTTCTCTTAATTAAAATGTATTTTCTTTCAGATAAGGATCCCAACTGGGGTGTATCGTATTTATATATCCTTCTCCACGTCCAGTAGGATTAGGATCGGGATGATAATAATCAAGGATACTAGTTACATAAGAAGTAGTTCCAGCAACCCCAAATAATAGTTTAGTTTTATCCACTACTCCAAGTATCAAAGTTTCCCCTACAAAAGCCACCGTACTAGCCCCTACGACCATCTTCAATCCATATTTTCACCAAATTACATCTTCTGGATCTGGTTCTCTTACGTAGGCAGCATACAATGCAAAGTGTCCCGGGACCCAATAATATACACAATTCAGGCTTGAAATTATTCTCATGCTTTATTCACGTATGCAGCTTTAATTCCGGGTAACTTTTTGCCTGCTATTTCTTTTAGTCTTTGATTTTCTACAGGGAAATAATATTCCCCATAAACCGTGACATTATCTCCTTCCTTAAACGGGAAAATATTAGGATAAGACACGATTAAATATAACTTTTCAGATAATCCCTGTACACCGAGTACAATATTTGTAATTGTCCTATTTTCTTCCTTAATTTCCTCTTTACTTGTAATTTGTCCAGTTATATGTACTTTTTCTCCAATAAAAGCTTCAGGAGTACGTTGTACAACAGATAAATTCAGTTTAGTATATGAATAATTATGTGTGTGAATATCATTATTTACAGGAGCATAATCGTCTTCAGATTTCTCCCTATAAATTCCAATATACTTCATATCACTTCTACGAATTTGTAAGAATAAATAGGTCAAAATTAAACCTGGTATCAATAAGAGATTCCACATTTCATCATATAAAATGATATGAATACTTCTCATGAAAAAAGCCAGTATAACTTGAATCATAATTACACTTAACATCAATAGCAAATATTTAAACGACATCTTAATTTTATTTATTTCAAGATAATAACCATAAATTATAATCATAATCCCTATTGGAGAAAAATATAAAGATAAAAGAGATTTAAATAGAAAAAAGATAATTAAAAAGGCAAAACAGACAATTATCCCCAATAACACCAACACAGTTTGCTTCCTGTTCCATGTAACTCCACTCCTAACAGTTTCAATTTTCTTATCATTATTAAAGGAAAAGAGTGGAATATGAAAAAATCGACCAAATAAACTTATTGTAAACAATGAAACAGCAATTAACATTAAATAAAAATCAATTGTCATGTAAACTCGATTGAAAAAATAGATATAAACTAAGATGGTCCATTGAAAAACATTAACACCTGAAAACCAAAAAATAAGTGATCTTTCTGTAATCTGATGATCTTCAATATAGAACCCACAAATAAATAAAAGCAAACCAATACTCGTCCAAAAAAGATCCAAAGGAGAACCAGACTGAAAAAAATAAAACAAGAAAAAGAAACTCAAAGCAAACCCAATAATCATCACAAATATCCTTACATTGCTCATGATAAACACTACTCTAAATTTTACTTCTATATATAATCGGTACCCTCTGCCATTAATGTAAGGCCCCTATTAATCATGAGTTGTCCAAAAAAGCCTGAAATATAACCGAGTGGACTACCAAAATATATCACTGCTATACCCCCGCCGAATAAGCCAGCACCCTTTACAAAATTCGCTGATTGTTGTGTTATTTTTCTAGTTAGTGCTTGTTGTTCCGGGGTCTGGTCTTCAAACCAAGTAACACCAACCTTTCTATAACGAACTTCTCCAACTGGATTTTCATTTAAGAGTTTTTCCTGTCTTGTCGCAATTTCATTAAGTTCTTTTTTAGATTTTTTAGAACTACTTAAATTAGGGATTAGATCAGGGGTTCTTATATAGGTGTAGTATAATCCTATTTTTGGTGGTACATAATGTGGTATAGGGATGTAGTATCCGCGTGTTACCCAACGTATACCAATTCGTGGCTCCCAATGCCCAGGAATGTTTATAAATCCTAAAAACTTGTTTGGAGACACCCAAACATTGTAAATATAAGGTACAGGCAAGCTAAAACTCACATAATGATAAGTATAATACCAGTAACCAGGCCTAACCACATAGAAATGAGGAATTTTAATATATCCACTGGCCTTAATCTCTTCCATCTCAGCTGGAGTTAAATTTACTGCACCAGCAGGCGCAGCTTCATTGAAGATCATAGCAACTCCAGTGTAGAGTTCGTTGAACTTCCCAAGACTCATCTCAATATTACCCAGATTAGGGTCAAAGAGATACACAGTAGTATCTGTGATGTTTAATATGACTTCAAAGTGATTCGTACCTTCAATATCCAAGACTACCAGGTAATTTGCTTTAAGTTGGTCCACTGTTAAACGGACAGCAGCCGCAGACACACCATACCAATCAGCTGCCTCTTTAAGACCCAACAAACTTGTACCAGACTCATCTGTCCCTGCACGTTCGGCAAGTTCGGCTTCTGTTGTGTAGATTCCTAAGGCTTTAAAGATCGTAGCCAAGGCAGCAGGACCACAACTATAAATCGTACTGGCCATTACCACCTCACCAGTATCCACACTAGATGAATCCGTTAAATAATTCCCAGAGAAACTATTTCCAGATAAAACAGTACCAAATTATGTATTAATAACACTCTCTGGGCCTATAATATGCACAATTCGGGCTTGAAATTATTTTTCATGCCTTTTCCAGTTTGTTCCACTCTCTAACTCGAAACATAACTCCTCCAAATATCATTATTGAAATCCCAATGATGGTAAGCCAATCCCGTATTGTCACATAATTATTAGAAGGTAGTAGAATATAACTTACCAACCCAAATATCACTAATATTAGTGAAACAAATATCATGAGAAATATTCCTATGATTTAATAAATCAAATGTACCTGTAACAAAAAGTATACAACAAATAAATAGCATGGGAGTAATTAATAGGTAGTCATCTAAATTGACTAATATTAATAAAGCGAAAAAGCCAAGTATGAATTCTGCTCCTCTCATAAATACCATACATAACAACTCCATTAAACGCTGATTAAATTCTTGAATATGATTCTAAAAAGACTAAAATAAAAAATATAAGAAAAATGTTTTAATGATCCTTTTTCATTATCTGAGTTTCTTACAAATTCATTTAATTCTTTCTTCTTATTTAATCAACACGTCTACATTTCTCATCAATTTTTTTTCCAAATATTAATTGGGTGAAATTGGTTTTTGTTGATAAAAGTTATCCAAAGGGTTACTATAGGGATACACTTGTTTTCCATTATAATCAAAAATTTCAATATTAAACCATTCTTGTTTCATCCTTAATTTACCATCAACATATGCTTCCATTGCAGATCCACCATAAAATATTGCATTATAATTCCTAGATGTATCTCTCACTAAACTTGGTGCAGTTGTAATAAGTGTCGCAGCCAGAGATGCTCCACTAGTAGGTGGCGCAAGTCCAATACCAAGTAAAGTCGTTGACAAATCAAACATAAAATCCTGTCTTGCCTGATTAACTTTCACTTCCACATAATGATATGTGTAATATGTTACTTTATGAGGAAGTACAATGTGTGGTATGGGGATTCAGTATCCATAATTTACTGTGCGTATGCCTATGCGGAGTTCATTGTGTCCGGGTATGGGTATCAGTCCCCAAAGTTTGTAACTTGGAACCCAAACTGTATAGATGTTCACATAATTTATTATTAATTATGATTATTGGTTATTTGGTCTCTACGACGATATATATAAACCAATGAAATCGTAGTGAGTGTTATCCATCCTAAAATACCATAAAAATACAGATAATCGTTTGTGGTTTTTAGATATGAAGATATGTTTAAGTAAATATACACCATAGCTAAAATTTGGATTATTATTGCGCCGACTAAACTTCTTAATAATAACTTAAAACTGATTTTTTTAATCCTAAACATCAGGATGAAAAAGATAGGAAGAAGAACAAGGATTATAGCTAAATCCAAAAAATTTCCATGAATTAAAAATGATAAAAATGCAGCAATAGCAATTATAACGTAAATGATTATCCACATTGATTCTTTTTGCATTTCTTTTCTCCGTATATTTTTTTCACTTACAACATTTATAATGTATCTAATTTTTATTATTTGATGATCCTAAAGGGGAATTGGTTAATCATATAAATAACGATTTGGTTTTACAGACCACGGATCATCAAGACCATCCCAAACTTGTAGGACACCATATCCAAACAATCCAGCACCTCCTCCCATTACTAAAATACCCACTGGAGTTCCTAATCCGTCTGTTGCACCAATAATTCCTGCACCTGTTATCATCAATTGAGCACCACCCATCATGGATATGCCCCCTTTAAAAACTTTTATCCACACATTGTCATTCCATACTTCTCCTTCTTCTTTAACCCATCTTGGTGTATAATATACAAATCTTTGTGGGGGGTGATATTTCCATACAACTACTGGATAGCTACCTGTACGCCATTCTAGGGTAATATACGGTTCTGTATGTCCGGGTATAGGAATGATACCAAAAAGTTTATATGGCGGTACCCATTTCCATTTAAGAACTGGCACAGGATATGAGAAACTTCTCCATTCGATGGTTGGATAATAAAAACCGGGTATTGTAAAATAGTGTGCATCCTTTGTCCAATACCCAAGGGCTTTGATGTCCCGCATTTCATCCTCAGTTAACAATACAGTGCCTGGCGGTAATGTATCATTTAAAACCAGTGCAACTCCAGTGTACATTTCATTGAATTTATCTAAGGGCATTTCAATATTTCCTAAGTTAGGGTCAAATAGATAGACAGTTGTGGTTGTGATATTTTTGATGATTTCAAAGTGTTTTTTTCCATCTATATCCAAAACTACCAGATAGTTCGTTTTAAGTTGGTCAACAGTTAATCTTGCCCCTATTGCAGAGACTCCCATGGATTGTGCCGCTGTTTTAAGACCATAAAAGCTTGCCCCTGTTTCGTCTGTACCTGCCAGGGTAGCGAGTTCATTTTCTGTAGCATAAATTCCAAAACTTTTAAGTATTGTAGCCAATGCTGCAGCTCCACAACTGTAGATGGTAGTTGCTAAAACCATTTCACCAGAATCTATTGTAGATGAATCTGCAAGCAAATTATCTGTAAAGTTATTTCCCGACAGAATTATGCCTATCGAGTTGTAATGGGTAATCCCCACACCATTATCGGATAGGCTATTTCCTGTTATGCTGTTACTATTTGTGTCGTATAGATATGTACCTACCCAATTATCAGAGATAACGTTACCAATTATATCGTTGTTGTTAGAATAGAAAAGATAAGTTCCATAGTAATTTTCGGTAATAGTAGTTCCGTTTATTTGATTGTTATCAGAATTGAACAGATAAAGCCCATTTTCATTTATTTTTATGTTACCTCCTAATATAGAGTTACAATTTGAATTGTAGAGGAATATTCCATAACGACTGTTTTTTACAGTATTTCCAGTAATGATATTGTTTCCCGATTTATATAGGTATATTCCTTTGGAACTGTTTGTTATGATGTTGTTGATTATGTTAACGTTGTAGGAGTGGCTTAAAGATATACCGTAAGAGTCTGCAGAACTTTCAATATTCAAGTTTTTTATGGTTGTGCCGCTTCCTTCATTGTTCATTACGAAAACACTTTTATCTGAATTATCTGCTTCTACAGTTACATTTGCTCCAGTAACTGGTTGTATACTTAGTTTTTTATTTATTGCTACGTTTTCAGTGTAGATACCTTCTGCCAGGGTTATTATGTCCCCATCTTTTGTATCAGGATCGTCTACGGCCTCTTGTATTGTAGCAAAACTTTCCTGAGTACGGGTATTATACACTCCAAGCACATTTACACTGGTTATATTAACTGTTTGGGATACTGTCTGGTTGTCAAAGGTGACTGAAACGTTAGCTGTACCTGCTACTGAGCTGGTGAGTTTAAGTTCTGCTTTACCTTTCTTGGTAGATCCTGAGTTGTTGATGGTTCCCAAGGTTGAATTGAAATAGAGCGGTATATTATCAGGTATATTACCGTCAGAAGATGTATCGCCTCCTTGGTTGTTATGGGTTAAATCTGCAGTTATTATGTAGTTGTAATGGGTGCCGCTGCGGTCTGAACGGTCGGTGGAACTGTTTATAGAGAGTACAAGCCATGGATCATATGTTACGCTTCCGCCAGCTATACCAATGTCACTTGGGCTGGTTAAGGATACGATGGGGTTATTGGAGCCCCACCAGTTATTGGTTGCATTAACAGTACCATTACCTACTTTATAGAGTCCATATCTGCTGTTTTCAACGATACTGTTAAGGTGAATTTCTGCTGTAGAATTGTTTAGATATATTCCATCATAATTATCGTGGATTAAGTTACTGTAAATCCTGCATTTATTGGAGTTCTGGACGTTAATTCCAGCAACGGAATTATAAGTTATTTTATTACTGGAGATTTCATTATCAGAGCCTGCACTGATAAGCATACCATTCAAGCTATTGTTTAACATTATATTTCCTGAAATCACATTCTCAGTGGAATTATACAAATATATTCCGTTAAGATTGTTGATTATGTTATTTCCTAAGATTTCATTGGTTGTGGAATTATTAATATAGATACCCGCATTACCAGTGGATCCATCTATAACTATATCCCGTATTGTTGTGCTGCTTCCACTGGTATTTATGGTGAATATTGGTAAATTGGGGTTTAATGGCTGAATGACCACGTTAACTCCAGAAATTGGTCTTATGGTGATTTTTTTGTTGATGTTGATGTTTTCAGTATAGTTTAAGTTTCCAAGCCAGATGGTATCACCGTCTATGGTAGTAGGGTCATCTATGGCAGTTTGTATGCTGTTGAATGTCTTTTGGGTTCTGAAATTGAAAGTTCCATTGTGATGTATTCCTCCATCATATCTAGTTAAACTGATGCTGTCGACGTAGAAGGTGATTGCTTGAGCTGTGTTACTGGTCATGATTTTAGCTGTTGCATAGATGGTGTTGGGATCAGAAAGCAGGTGGGTTATGGATAATTTTTGAGGTATGTTTGATAGAACTATATTGGTGCCGGTATAGTATTCGGTTGCTGTTCCTGTGGAATTACGGCCTACTAACTCGATGCGGACTGTTCCGGATCCTTTCACATAAGCAGATACGGTATAAGTCTGTCCAGATTGAACCAGTACAGCATATGGTAATGAAGCAGTTCCTATCCTACAGATATCTATTGATTCGCCGACTGTTGATCCGTTTGTTTGGACTTTGAAGCTTCTGATCCCTTGCCATGCCCAATCTGTTGATGAAGAAACAGTTGCACCAGTACCACTTACACCGGTAGTATTTTCTAAGGTATCAGAACCAGTCCCTATGTTATCCTCAAAAATTAAATTTCCAGTTATACCGGATAATGCCAACCAGGGAATTACTGAAACTTTATCCGCTGCATGTTCGGTGGGTTTATAGGAGATTAAGATTTTGGAAAACATGTAAATCAACGATTCGTAACGCAGGGTATCTCCTAAGCTGGTGTCTGAGACATTCTTGGGCGCGGCTCCATGGCTATCTATATAGGATATAACATTTTCTGCCATATCTATAAATTCGTCACTGTATATGGTTCCACTGGTGATGTTTTCTGTGGGAGTGGATGGCGCATTTACAGCCTTCAGGATTATAGCTGTGTTTAAATATTTCTCGATATTTATCACTGACTGAGCAGTGAGTTTTAAAAACTGGGGCATAGATACTTGACGTCCGGAGATAACTACATTGGCTGGTAATTGACTGTAAGCATCTACATAGTTTTTCACGGTTTTTGATGCGTTTTTTATCTCATCTAATGTGAAAAATACGGTGTTTGAATTGGATACGGTGGCCCATGGGTTGATAGTTATAGATAGTGGAACGGCATCTGTTAAGTTATATGAATTAACCAGTTGGCTGAACATGTAAACCAGTGTTTGATATTGTATATTTCCATGGGTTGTTGCTTTATAGTTAGGTCCTCTGCCATTGGCGTACATGAATTCATTTACATCTTTTGCAAGCTTTATATAATCTTCATTACTGAAAGTGGGGTCTGTTATATTTTCTGAGGGAGTTGGTGGTTCATCATAAGTTGCTTTAATGAATGAAGTTAATAGATTACCATTTGCATTTTGTACAGCTGTGGTTAACAGATGTAAGAATTGAGCTCTGGTAACCGTGGTTGTCCCGATGCTGATAGTGGTGGGTAGGTTATGGTTGGTTTCCACATAGGATTGAACTGTGGCTGCTGCTGTTTCAATTTGGTCCAGAGTGAAGAATTTGTTGTTAACATTGGATACAACACTCCACTTATCGACTGTGATGCTTTGTGGTAGTATCTCTTCGGTTTTTTCGTAGGCTAAAATTTGGGAGAACATGAAAACCAGGGAATTAAAGCGGATGTTTCCCATGGTAACGGTTTGGAAGTTGGGTGCTCTTCCATTAGTGTCCATGAAGGAGATGATATTGTTTGCCAGACTTAGATAGTCTTTACTGCTGATAATTCCGCCGGTTATGGTTTCTGATGGGTTAGGGGCTGCATTATAGTTTTGAAGGACAACTGTTGAGTTTAATTTTCCATTTATATTAGTTATTGTGGCGGTTATCAATTTCAGGAACTGGGGCATGTTTACCGTAGTACCATTTATGTTTACATTACTGGGTAATGTGTGATTAGTCTCTACATAGTTTTTAACAGTGGTTGTTGCAGTTTCAATCTGGTCAATGGTGAAGAATTTAGTGCTTGTATTTGATATAATTGACCAGGGTCTTACCGTTATATGATCAGGTAATGTATAATTGTTTGATTTATAAGAGCTTAATACTCGGCTGAACATATAAACTAGGGATTGGTAACGTATATTTCCTAGATTAGATGTTTGATAGGCCGGTCCTCGTCCGTTGGCAATTATGAAGTTTTCCACATCCATAGCAAGTTCAAGATATTCGGTTTTATTAAGACTTCCGCCGGTTATGGATTCTGAAGTACTCCCTGGTTCGTTGAAATTTTCAAAGACTATTTGCCCATATAAATTGCCATTTATATTTTGTAACGTGGTGAGTGACAGTTTCAAGAATTTAGACATGGAAACACTGGTACCCGCTATATTAACGCTGGTTGGTAGGTTATGGTTGGCCTCCACATAGGATACTATGGTTTCTGCGCCTTTAATTATCTGACCGGGATTGAAAGTTACTGTATTTGGATTGGAAACAACCGACCAGGGAGTCACTGTGATATGCCGTGGTAGGGCATTATTTACATTGTAGTAGTTTAGTAATTGGGCGTATGTGTAAATTATTGATTCATATCTTATGTTCCCAGCTTCAGTGGTTGAGAAGTTGGGTGCTCGTCCGTTATCATGCATAAAAGATCGGATGTTTTCGGCTGCATTCATGTAATTCAGGTAATTGAGCTTTCTACCTGTCATACTTTCTGAAGGATTAGGTGCTGTATTATAGTTTTGTAGAATAATCGATTGGTGTAAACCTTCGTAAATATTTTGAATAGACAGGATCTCGAGTTTCAGGAAATTGGGCATAGAAATTTGTCTTCCCGAGATATTTACGTAGCTTGGAAGCGTGTGATTCGTTTCTATATGTAATTTAACCGTCGATGCTGCGGTGTTTATTTGATCCATATTTATAAATACGGTATTGGTGTTGGAAACTGTTGACCAGGGTGTGAGTCGGATATAGTTTGGTAGAATTAATTTTTCGCTGGCGGAGTTTATTATTTCAGAGTATGTGAAAACTAGGGATTCATAGCGTAATGTCCCGCGTATGGTTGTTATACCGTTAGGTGCTCTTCCGTTATCGTTCATAAAAGAGATAATATCAGTTGTAGTGTTTAAATAATCTGTTTTTTCCAGATTTCCGCCGGTAATGCTTTCATAAGGATTGGGGGCGGTTCCATAACGTCCTAGGGGGATTGATTGGTATAATTTACCGTTACCATTTTTTATGTATTGTGCTTCGAGTCTAAGGAGACTAGGCATGCTCACTGTATACTTAGAAATGGTTACATGGTTAGGAAGTTGATGCTTTGTCTCTACATAGGATTGTACGGTGTCTGCTGCGACATTTATTTGGTTCATTGTTATAAATTTGGTGGTATCATTCGTAACGAAGGTCCAAGGTCGGATTATGATGAAATCTGGCAGAACTTTCCCGACGCGGTAAGAATTCATGACTTGTGAGAATGTGTAAACGAGTGATTCGTATCTTATATTTCCTAAACTGGTTGTTTGGAAGTTGGGTGCTCGTCCGTTTTCATTCATGAAAGATTTAACATTGTTAGCTAGCGTGATATAGTTCGATTGTGTGAGTTGTCCATTTGTGGCGGTTTCTGATGGATTAGGGGCGGTATTATAATTTTCAAGTGTAATATCTGTTGTGATGTTATTTTTGATGTTGTATATTGCTGTAGTTTCTAATTTCAGGAATTGAGGCATAGTTACTGTTGTTCCAGAGATAGTAACGTTGTTGGGTAATTTGTGATTGGCTTCCACATACGTTTGTACGGAAGTTGAAGCGTTGCCAATTTCATCCGCAGTAAAATTAGTAGCTGATACACAGCCTATATTAATAAAAAAAACAAACAAAAATAGTATTATCATTTTGTCAAATATTTTCCCTTTATTTATCAATTTACCGCCTCTTTGATTAAATTTTTAGATTATTTATGCATTAATGTTATCACTTACTGATGCGGATCACATCAATATATAATTGACCACGTAATTTAGTGATAAATCACACTTAATCTAAAATTTGATTTATCCAAGCAAAATTAAATAAAAAATTTAGGAAGGATGATCATTGAAATTGATTAAAACAAGTCACAGTCACCATAATCAAATTAGAATTTATATAAGTTTACCAAAGTAGGATAATATTTAAATTAAACTAAAATTAAACTCAGAAGTTTAAATTATAAATTTAACTTTAAGAAAAATATACGTAAACTTTATAGATATTCTAATTATACTATACATAAATTTTCATTAACTCAAATTTTATCAGGTGATCCCTATGAGTGGTGTACCCATGCACAGAGATCAGGTCTTACTAGAGATAACCGAATTACTAGCGAGTCACGGCTTTGAAACATCTAATATATATGATAGGAGCTGTTTTGACATGATGGCCCGTCGGGAATTGATTCTACTTTTACTCAAGGTTTTAATTAATGTGGACGGCTTCACGAGCCAGCAGGCTCAGGAAATTAAAAGGTTAGCCAGGACTTTCCTAGCTTCACCTTTAATTGTGGGGTTTAAATCAAAGACAGAGCCACTAGAGGAAGACGTGGTATATGAGAGGCACGGTATACCTGTGGTGGCCCCGGAAACCCTGCGGAATATGGTGGTAGATGAGGTGTACCCTGAGGTTTTAGCCGGTCGCGGAGGATACTACGTGAATATCAACGGTGAAATCCTCAAGGAAGTAAGGGAAAGGGAAAATCTCTCCCTGAAGGATCTGGCAGATATAGCCCACGTATCCCGGGAGACCATCTACAAGTATGAGCACGGGATGGTCCGGGCATATCCAGAAACAGCCATGTTACTGGAGAACATACTGAATATAAAAATAACCCTGGACATTGACTTATTTAAAACTCCAGAACCAGAAGATATGTTAAAATCAGATCAAGCTTCAGAAACTGAAGGTAATCCACAGGATATATCTCCCGAACCTAAAGAACTCATTAAACTTGGATTCGGTGTACTGCCAACCTACAGAACACCCTTCGATGCCATATCCCAGGCAAACAGCAGGAAAGAAAAGGAAAACATCCTACTGACCAATCTGGAGAAAAACCGGAACAGCCAGGCATTGAAGAAGATGGCATTAAATGTTAAGGACCTTTCCGATATAACCAAGAAAGAAGCTGTTTTCATAATGGAAAGTAAAAGGGTCGTGGAGTGTATCGAGGGTATACCCGCCGTGAACACCGATGAAATCTGTGAAATGGAAAACTGCCGGGAATTCATCCAGCTCTTGAAGGAAAGGAAAAATTAGTGTTATTTTTTCATTTTTACCAGGCTTATTTTTCACCCAGCATAGTGAAGGTTTCCTCTGCCTCTTTTTCGGATGCAACACCCACTGTAATAATATCAGCATAATCAACTGTTTTCAGGAATTCAAAGGCGTCTTCAGGAGTTAAAATTCCTGCAGCCAGGGTTCTATTTATTATAACCGTTTTATCCATTTTATGCATTAGTTTAGAGAATTCAAGGCGTTCTTTCTCCATGAAAACCTCGGTATCCATGAGGTAGCCCAGTTTATTTAAGGGGGTCATGTATATATCAAATAAATCCAGTACAGGGGATTCCAGAAGTTTCTCTGTGGTGCTGAATGGCTGGTTGGTTGCTAGACCAGGAATGGAACCCACATCCCTGATGGCCTTCAGGTATTTGGTTATGGTTTCCCAATTGTAACTGTCGGTAATGGCACCCGGAAGGAGCATGGAATTGGCACCCAACCTGGAAAGGAGTTTGATATCTTTAACCTCTTCACCCTGACGTACCGTACCCACAATACTAAACACACATCCTTCTTCCAGTGCCCAGCTTAAAGCATCCACCACTGGTGGATCGGGGATCAGCTGAATCCCCCACACACCCAGGTCATAGGATTTCCTCATTACCTTAAGAATGTTTTCTGGTTGATTGTAAAGGTCCAGCTGGTACAGCCAGGTTCGGTGTCCGAAGTGTGGTGCGGCAGTAAAGGGTGAAGTTCCCAGAAGAGTCCGGGGTAAGCTTCTACCACTGATTTCAAGGTGTCCTTCAAACATAGGGGTAACCTCTAATATGGGAAAATTTCAAGCAATAAAAAAAAATATTAGTTAAATAAAATTTATTCAATCTTCCGAGCTACAACAGCCGTGCCGTAGGCCAGTATTTCCTGCATAACATCTGAAATATCATTTGAATCGTATCTGATACTGATTATGGCGTTGGCACCGTATTCCTGGGCGTGGTCTATAGCTCTCTGCAGTGCTTCGTCCCTGGTGTCCTCCATCATACTCACATATTCTTTTATCTCTCCACCAAACATGGAACGGATTCCCGCGCCGATTTGTCCACCAACACCTCTGCTGCGGACGGTGAGTCCATAAACAAAACCTTTAGTATCTACTATTTCATATCCTGGCACATAATTTGAACTGGCAAGGATGAATTCCTCTACTCTAACCATAAAAATACACCTCCCAAAGTTTCTTCGATATATTAATAATAAATAGTTGGGGGCAATAAATTTAAAGTTATTCTTTCCATAATGAATATTTACCAGAATGATAATTGCAATATTAATTAGATGATATTCGTTATTTTCTAACCCAGTTTTGAATCTTTAAATTAGTAGGAGAGAGAAGATGAAAGTACTCATAGCTGATCAGATAAATGAAAAGGGAATTGATGAGCTTAAAGACATAGCAGATGTGGTGGTTCAAACCGATATAACCCCAGAAGAGTTAGTAAGTTCAATCCCAGATTACGATGCCATAGTGGTGAGGAGCAGGACCAAGGTCACCCGGGAGGTAATAGAAGCCAGTCAGAAACTGAAGATCATAGCCCGGGCTGGAGTGGGTGTGGACAACGTTGATGTGGAAGCAGCCACCGAGAAGGGTATCATGGTGGTAAACGCACCGGAGTCAACCTCCATAACCGTGGCCGAACACACCATGGGAATCATATTATCCCTGGCCCGGAAGATATCTATAGCCGATAAATCAGTCAAGGAAGGTAAATGGGAGAAAAGCAAGTTCATGGGCAGTGAACTCGCCGGAAAAACCCTGGGTGTAATTGGCATGGGCCGGATCGGAAGCCAGGTGGTCAAAAGGTGCAAGGCCTTCGACATGAAGATACTGGTAAACGATCCTTACATCACCGAAGAAGTCGCCTCCCGATTGGGAGCAACGATAGTAGAAAGAGACACCCTCTTTGAAGAGGCAGACGTCATCACCATCCACGTACCCCTTACACCAGAGACTAAACACTCCATAGGCAAAGCAGAATTTGCCCTGATGAAGGACACCGCCTGCATAATAAACTGCGCCCGGGGAGGAATCATAAACGAAGAAGACCTGTACCAGGCACTATCTGAAGGTGCCATCGGCGGAGCCGGCCTGGACGTATTTGAAAAAGAACCACCAGAGGGCAACCCACTTCTAGCCCTGGACAACCTGGTGGCCACACCACATATAGGAGCCTCCACCAGGGAAGCGCAGAGAGACGCAGCCATAATAGTAGCCAAGGAGATAAAAGAAGTCTTAACCGGGGGGACTGCTCGAAATGTGCTTAACATGCCCGTGATTGACCCGGAAACCCTGATACTCATCAAGCCCTACTTCGAACTCATGACCAAACTGGGTAGGTTCTTAATACAGACTGCCCAGGGAAACATCAAAGAGATAGATGTAACCTACTGCGGGGAACTGGCAGAGTTCCCTAAACTGGACATCCTCACCCGGATGATACTGCAGGAGATCCTTAACCCCATACTGACCGAACCAGTCAACCTGGTAAATGCCATGGCCGTGGCAGAAAACAGGGGCATCACCGTAATTGAAGGTAAAAGGTGTGAAGTACACGGATTTGACAGTCTGATCAGGGTGGAAATGAAATCAGACAAAAATGATATGGTTATAGAGGGAGTATCCACCAAGGAACCCAAGATAGTTCTGATCAACGGGTATAAAGTCGACGTAGAAACAGAGGGACACTTACTAATATCCTCTTACAAGGACATACCTGGTGTTATTGGAATTATCGGAACCAAACTGGGAGAACACGAAATAAACATAGCTAAAATGCAGGTCGGACGGCAGGAACCCGGCGGAGAAGCGGTCATGGTGCTGAAGATAGATTCCACCGTGCCTGAAAACGTCCTGGACGAACTAAAAGAACTAGAAAACGTCTACGACGCCGTGGTTGTGAACCTTTAGAGTGTTAATACTCTATTTTTTAATCTTTTTTTAATGGTTTTATGTTTAAACTCTTTTTTAAATAGTTTAATGTTTAAACCTTTTTTTTAAATGGTTTTAAATTTAAGTGTGTAAGCTGAAGCTAAACTGTTACCAGCAGCATCTTTAACTGCTCCTGCTGGCAAATATATCTGATAGGTATTTTTACTCAACCGACCGGACACCATTTTAATGGTTAAGGTTTTACCACTTATGCTTTTAGTAATGGATACCACTTTACCAGTGGATAAATTTTTCATGTAGATTCCCGAGTATTTAGTTCCTCCGGTGATGTTTTCACTGAAGGTTATGGTGATCGGTGCGGTTAATGAAAATCCCGAGCTGTTATTTTTAGGGTTAGCACTGGTTATGGTGGGTTTTACGAAGTCTATTTTGAATTTGCTGGTGTAGGTGTTGATGGTGTTTCCTGCTGTGTCGGTGATGCTGCCGGTGGGTAGGGTGATGGTGTAGGTTAGTCCGTTTATGTAGTAGCCGTTACGTGTTAGGGTTAGTGTTTTGCCGTTTATTACTTTGTATAGTGGGTTTACTTTTACTCCGTCGGGGTTGGTGACTTTGATACTGGTAAACGCACTTCCCGCCTTGATATTCTCACTGAAAGTGATCACTATTGCCTTATTGGCCACATTGATTACCATGTTGTTGGTGGGGTTAACACTGGTTATGGTGGGTTTGGTGGTGTCCACTTTGAATTTGCTGGTAAACGCTGTGATCCCGTTACCGGCTTGGTCGGTGATGCTGCCGGTGGGTAGGGTGATGGTGTAGGTTAGTCCGTTTATGTAGTAGCCGTTACGTGTTAGGGTTAGTGTTTTGCCGTTTATTACTTTGTATAGTGGGTTTACTTTTACTCCGTCGGGGTTGGTGACTTTGATACTGGTAAACGCACTTCCTGCCTTGATATTCTCACTGAAAGTGATTACTAATGCTTTATTGGCTGTATTGATTACTTTGTTATTGGTGGGGTCGACAGTGGTTACAGTGGGTGGTGTGGTATCAGGTTTGGGTATGGTAGTGAATTTATAGGTGTAAACTTCATTCAGGATGTTTCCCGCGGTATCTGTAATTGCCCCTGCGGGTATGTAGACCTGGTAGGTTGTGTCGTACAGTTTACTGGTGGTTTGCTGGATGGTCAGCGTGTTCCCGTTTATGGTTTTGGTTATTGCTACTTTTACCCCAGAGATGGTGTTTTTTATGTAGATTTCCGAGTAGTTGCTTCCTGCTTTGATGTCTTTGTTGAAGGTTATGATGACCGGTGCAGTTAACGAGATTTTAGTCGCGTTATGGACGGGGTTGGTCCCTGTCACCTGTGGTGGGGTGGGGACGGTGAATGTGAAGTTGGTTAACTCTAATTGAATACCTTCCAGGTCGGTTACACATCCGGTGTGCAGGGTCAACGTGTATTTAGATGCAGCCAAGTTGCTGGTTGGTTTGATTGTTAAATATTTACCACTGATGGAATAGGTGAAGGGTATTGCTTTACCTGTGCTGTTTTTAAGTTCTATCCAGAGTGTACCTGCTTTGATGTTTTTGTTGAAGGTTACCTTAATCTCCTTATTGGCCGGGACATTCACTGCTCTATTTGCAGGGTCTGTTCTGATTACGTTGAGTGAAGGCGTGTTGAATCCAAATAATTCGCCTGCAGCTTTTATCATCTTATATTCTCTTTCTGCTGCTTCCATGGTGGGGAGGGAATCCCTTTCTACCTCCATGGTTATACAGTTGATACCCCCGTCGTGGGCTACGTTACGCATCATACCGGGATTGTCATATGTACTGTAAGTGATGTAACTTCCCACGTTGTCGCGGATGTGTTCTGCCAATGCTCTTTCCTGGGCTCTTGCCTGTGAGTTTAAAAACATGTATCCCCACTCACCAACTTCTCCACCAGAATGAACATCTAAAAGGTACTCTATACCATTTGCTAGTGCGAATTGCACCACATTCCAGCCTGGTGTTCCTGGTTCATTTGAATTTCGGTTAGGGTCCTCGCCATTATAGAGCCTATTATTTTGGGCTGTAGACTGGGGGATAACAAAGGGGATCACGTATAATGTCCCGTTTAAATATGTATCCTTGATGTATTCGAGGTATTTCATGGTTGCTATGTTTGCCTCAGGTTCATTACCATGGATACCGGCAGCTATCAGTACCTTAGGCCCATTACCGTTTCCAAATTTCAACACCACCGAACCCTGCTTAACCATCTCGAATATGTCGCTACTGAACTCTGTTAGAGGGATATTCGCACTTATCTCTGGATTTTGCAGTACATCCCCGCCTACAGCGGTGTCCAGGATAATGATGGTGGTGAAGTTTATGGTTGTCAATTCTGATGGATTACCGGCTAAATCCGTAACACTACCCGGATGTAGGGTTAAGATATATTTTGTGTTGGATTTCAGGTTGGGGTGGGTGATGGTCAGGACGGTGCCATTGATGGATGTACCGATGGCCACTGGATTGCCTTCATCATCTTTAAGTTCAATTAGCCCACTACCCATTTTAATGGATTCATTAAAGGTAACCGTAATATTTTTAAAGGTAGTCACGTTTAATACCCCATTTTTGGGGTTGGTTCCTGTCACCTGGGGTGGGGTGGTGTCCAGGGTGATGTTCAGGGGTAAAGTACCATTAACACGGTAATCATCCAGTAGTTTGCTGAAAATTTCAATTAAACATTGATAATGGATTCTATCGGAATTAATGCTTGCAAAATTGGGTGCCCGTCCATAGGCATTCATAAAATTTGAAACACGTGTAGCTATGCCTATATATTCCACTTTAGTTAGAGTCCCCCTGTACATAGTAGCAGTTGGACTGGGTGGATTTCCATAATCTATAACTCCTATAGGGCCCGTATCATCGTTATTAATATACAATAATCCTCTTGCTAAAAGAGATAATAAGAGGGGCATATCTATTTCATGTGTACCTGAAGTGGAATTTAGAAGAACTGCAGATGGAAGAGCCCCATTTTGTCTTATATAATTTTTAACCCAGGTTGCTGCGTCTAAAATATCAGTAAGATTCGTGTAACTGTAAGGGATTTCTTCAAATGCATCGGTTAACCCGTACCTGAATAACACGTAACCAGATGAACCATTATCTAAAGCGGCCTGTATATCACCATCTAGTTCACTGGATGGAATGGGAATGGCATACGTATCCGACATATAAGTCTGTAAACCAGCCACGACAGGTGTTCCATTAGCAGCATTGACAATATATTGGGTGGTTGAAATTATCCAGTTCCTGCCGGCATTATAGTTACCCTTGTAAATCATGGGAACCATGAAATCCAAATAAGGGGCTAGTTGGGTGTAATTTTGACCATAATGATACCCATTTCCACCGCATTCCGGCATTAAAGCAGCGGATAAGAGTATATCTTTACCTTGTTCACTGTTTATTCTTTGAATCTCGTTGTAGATATTCTCTACGAAGTTAGTAATGTGTATGGTTCCATTGTGTAAGTAAGCTTTTTCAGGGTATCTTGTGGCGTCCAGATGGATTCCATCCACGTTATAATTAGTGGCAATGTTAATAATGGAATTGGTTACTTCATTCACCACGGTCTCATTACCAGGATCGGTCCAGCTAGTTCCATTATAAAAACAGGTTACCCAGGCGTGTACCCTGATTCCAGAATTGTTGAATTTAGTTATAAAACCTTGGAGTGAACTAGGATTACTTTTACTGGTAGAAATAAACACATCGGTAATTCCCTCATCTTGTAGTGAAGTAACATTGATAGTGTTTAATGGAGTTGATGTAGGGTTTATCCAGTACCCCTGAACATTTAAAGTGTCAGATGCCCCTTCGGATTGTGATGAAGTCTGGCTACTTTGATAATTCAAAGATGCGTTTCTTTCTATAGTGGAGGAGTTACCTTCACCGGTAGCCATGGCTGTTCCACTGCAGATTAGGATGAAAATAAATATGGCTGTCAGAGTTAGTATTGGGTTAATTTTCACTTTTTACATCCCCATTTAAGTTTAATACCAGTGATAATCAATTTAAATTTCACAAGGTAATAAATGTATCCATTAGTTAATTATTTCAAAATCACAGAATTATCCTAACCATAAGGGCAAAATGGTGGCGTTAAATCACCTTAAAATCAATCAGCTCACCAAAGCTGTTATAAGCGGATATACTATCCAGAGTATAAGGTTGGGCTATGATGAGGTGGAATAAGCCATTTTTAGAAAAAAAGTGCAGGTCTGCATCAGAGGGGCTGCCATCGTATCCCGGATGGCTGTGCACCGAGCCAATACCCTCATCCACCAGGGACCTCATGAATATATTCATCACAGCTCCCTTATCTGAGGTCTCACCGGGGAGAAACAGGAGTCCGTCGATATGCAGGACACCACCAGTAATCTTTCCCTCAAGCAGGGCTGCAAATTCATTGGGATAGGCTTCCTGGGCGATCTGTAGGATTTCATCCACCACTTCCCGGTCGATATTCACTTTGTGGTATATTTTTTTATCTGTTCCCAGGAGGTAACTCATCAACCTTTGAAATATGCTTGGTTTTTCCATTTTAATCAGTGTTATTGTGGATTTTAAATTTTTTAATCGGCTTTGTAGGATTTTAAATTTTAATTGGTGTGTAGATTTTTAATCTAATGTTAGGGGATAAATTATCATTCAGTAATTATATCCTTGGAGAGGAAAAATTCCCGGTTAAATAGGGGTAAATCCCAGTCAACGTGGGGTTTCCATCGGTGAGAGACCACATTCTCCTGTTTTACAGGGTTATAACCTTCTACGCTGACTTTTTCCCGGTAAATGGCCACTCCCCTTCTCTGCCAGAGAGGGGCATCCATGATATTTATATTCCTTCCAAATAGTAGGTCATGTAGTTCCTGTTTCTTCTTCCCCTTCAAAAACAGGGCGGCCTCTTTCTTACCATATTCTTCAAGGAGCGTCCAGTAGGAGTAACCGTTTAAACAGTTCCTCCAGGCCTCATCCTGCCTCTCCTTAAAGTATTCTATCATCCCATCAGTGTCAAGGGGGATTACCCGGGAGTCGAAACTTATGGGTTTAAAGTCCTCTGACTTTTCCAGGATTCTGGAGAATCTGTCACTTTGACAGATCTCCCTGGTGAAGGATCCCGCGAAGAAACTGGCGAAAACCGAGTTCAACTTCTCCACCCGCCCGGAAAACGGCACCTCATCCAGGAGGATGTTTACCTCATCGGAGAAGGTGTAGATGAAGCTGGGGGAAAATTCGGTGAAGAAATCCCGGCAGCAAGAGACTAAAATCCGGACAAAATCCAGGTCATATGGTTTTTCGAGTTCTAGTCTAGGGGCCAGTTTAGAGAAGCTCCTTCCATCGACTCGTACTATTATCCTGGAACCCTGGGGAACCCTTAAATTAGAGTAAATCTCAGAATCTTTCATATTATCTTATCGGTTACAATTTATTAACTGAATCAGTCCTTTTCCTAGTTATAAAATAAGTTCAACTACAGTATTATATTTATAAAAGAAATCTTCATTATAAATGAATCTTAGTTATAAAAGAGTTCTTTGTTTTTATTCCCCTATAAAGAATTGAGTTTATATAAAGAAATATATTTTTTAGTGGTAAAAAAAATTCAGGTACCAATCTTTAGATTTTCATTTAAACTTTTAAGAAGCTTAATAGCAGAATAAGCAGCTAATACACTTGTTTTAGGATTTATACTGCACCGCATGTTATGGGTGGTTGTTTTAAGCTCGCCGAAATCACCTATCATATGGACTTCGTGGCTGTTACGGTCCACGCTGGGGTCGGCTATGATCTTCACGTCCACTTCCTTACCGCAGGCGATGCTTAATGTTGCGGCCACGTTGATGTTCATAGGGAATTTTTCCACGGCATCCCTGGCTTTACCCTCATAGAGCACTGTTTCAGTGTCTGCAGAGATGCCCAATGATTTTGGTGGTTTGCGGGTGGTGAGGCTCACCTTCTGGATCTTACCGATGGACGCTGCTTTAACACCATCCAAGCCCACAATAGCACCGGATGGTACGTGTATCCTGGAGTTGTTTTCTTCGGCGATGGTTTTAAGGTTATTCCTGAGCTCAGGATCCAGTAAAGCCCCGACGCTCATGACGATAACGTCTTTTCCTGCTTCAAGGATCTGGGGGATGTGTTCCCGGACGGCCTGGGGTGATGCGGTTTCAATTACCAGGTCCACATTGGCGAGCAGGTCTTCTAGGTTCAAAACAACTGTCCCGTCTACCTGGGAGGCCAGGTTCTCTGCCCTCTCCATGTCACGGTCATAAAAAAATTCGAGGTCGACGCCGAGTTTGCCTTCAGCTTGAAAATTAGTGATTATATTAGCTATGGCGCCGCAACCTAATATCCCCACTTTCAATTTAAAATCTTCCTATTGGGATGTTGGTACTGTAGTGACCGTTTCAGAAACTAATTCCGGACTGATGAGTAGAATGTCACCCACTGCCTGGACTCTTTCATAAGGAATTTCTATACTTCCCTCTTCCTGTAGAGGTCTTATTTCATCTCTTTCAGATGGAACGATGTTTATGGTTGTTTTAATTACATCCCTTATGCCCACGTTTTTCTTATCCGGATTCATGGCCACAGCCTTTAAGGTGGATACCCTACCTTTTTTGATGTTTAAAACTACGTCCTGAATTCGTCCTACATACTTACCCCTGGTTGTGTACACGTCTAAATTATACAATCCTGATAATTCTACCATTCAACCACCTTTCGACTCAATTGTTTTGTATTTTTCTATCTTCTCCTTTAAGAAGATTGCCCCTCAAATGCCTTGTTTCTGGAACATTCTTTAAATCATTGAAATACTATAGTATTTGTTTATTAATCTACTATACTTAAACTTTACCACTTGAAAATGCTGGGAATGGGGTTTTATGATGATTAAAGGAAAAAATTTTCCAAAAACATGATCCTAATCGAAATTTAAATCCTTTTCAAAATCCAAATGAAATATCATCACCGAATTAGTGATATTTCAAATTTCCCCATAAAAACTCAAGGTACAGATTAAATGACCACCAAAATTAAAGCGGAATGGGACCGTCTTAAAAAGGTAGCAGTCCACACACCAGGGATGGAGATGTTTTTCGGCCTCTTAGACCCCTTCGCATCCCTCTATGAGCGGGCTTTCAGCCAGAGAGACGCACTTAAGGAACATGAACTTCTACAGTACACCTTAAAACATGATTTCAAGATTAAGGTCCTCCCCCTAAAGGACACCATAGTAGGTACGGCCCTTAAAAAGCCCAGTATGAAAGCAAAACTCATAGAGCTGGCCAAGAAGTCCATACAATTTACCGGGACAGAGGGAGAGGTTGAGCTGGCCTGCCGAGAGATGGATGCAAACAGTGATATACTCGACCCGGAGCACTACTTCAACACCATCCTCCTTAATCCCTCCATAGAACTGGAGCCCCGGATGACCACCCGGATGATAAACCTGCACATCACCCAGAGGGAGCCATTAAGCAACCTTTACTTCATGAGGGACCAGCAGATGGTGACTGATAATGGTATGGTGCTCTCCCGGATGAGAAAACCCCAGAGAAAGAGGGAACCTCAGCTTACGGGACTCCTATGGGAGATGCTTAAAGAACCCCCCATATATGAGATACAGGAGCCGGGCACCTTTGAAGGAGGAGACTTCATGCCCCTGGATAGCTTCGCCCTCATTGGAGTGGGTGACCGCACCAACCTGTCCGGGGCAGAACAGATGATGGAAAACGGCCTGGGATTCGATGAGGTGGCCCTGGTTCACCAGCCCAGCCATCCACTGATACCACCAGAGAAGAGGGATCCCATGTTGAACATGCACCTGGACAACTACTTCAACGTGGTCTCCCAGGGGGTGGCGGTGGGTTCAAAGCCACTCTTAGAGACTACACGAGTCGATGTCTACCAGAGTACCAGTGACGGCTACCAGAAATCTCCAGGGGAGACCAACCTATATGAATACATGGCATCCCGGGGATTTGACTTCATAAACATCACCACCCTGGAACAGATGGCCTACGCCTCTAACCTTCTATGCATCCGGGACGGAGTAGTCCTGGCTGTTGAAGTAGAACGCATAGTGAAAGATGTTATAGATAAACTCAGATTAAGGGCCAGGGCAGATCCAGAGGGATATGGTAAATTATTTGCCCAGGTTAAGAAGGATTACAGATATTTAAGGCAGGAAGGTCAATTCTTCCCCCATAAGAAGGAGATCTACCAGTACGATGTAGAAGCTTATCCCCTGAATTTATCCAACCTCACTGGGGGATACGGTGGGGCCCACTGTATGACCTGCCCTTTGAAACGGATATGAACATCGGATATTAAACATAAAAAGGTATTGAACTATGAAAACACGTAACATGCTGGTATCCCTGGGCGGTAACGCCATACTCAAGCATACCGAGAAGGGAACTGCTAAGGAACAATTTGAAAATGTACGGAAGACCAGTGAATATATCGTGGAGTTAATTTCTGAAGGCTACCACCTAGTTTTAACCCATGGTAACGGTCCTCAGGTTGGTGATATCCTCCTGGCCTATGACTATGCCAAAGATTACCTGCCGCCTATGCCCTTGGATGTTTGCGGGGCCCAGTCCCAGGGTATGATCGGCTACATGTTCCAGCTCTCACTGAAGAACATCCTGAAGGAGTGGGGGATTGATAAATCGGTGGTGACCATCCTCACCCAGACCCTGGTCCACCCGGAAGACCCCCAGTTTGAAAACCCCACCAAGCCAATCGGACCGTTCTACACTGCACTAGAGGCAGACCAGCTCCGGAGGGAGAAAAACTGGACCATAGAAAATGACAGCGGGAAAGGATTCCGGAGATTAGTCCCTTCACCAATCCCCCTGGGATTTGTAGAGGAAGGATGTATTAAAACCTTATATGATTCTGGTGATCTGGTCATAGCCTCTGGTGGTGGGGGAATACCGGTCACCCTGACAGATGGGAGGTTGAAGGGTGTAGAGTGTGTGATAGATAAGGATTACGCCGCATCTTTACTGGCCACACTCATAGAAGCGGAAATATTGCTGATACTGACTGATGTGGAGAAGATCAGCCTGTACTATGGCACGCCACGTGAGGAGGGTCTGGATCATTTAAGCAAATCAGAGGCTCTTAAATATTTAGAGGAGGGCCATTTCCCACCGGGGAGTATGGGGCCCAAGGTAAAATCGGCCATAGACTTCCTGGACTATGGGGGTAAGAAGGTGGTGGTAACGTCTTTAGAATCAGCCCTCGATGCTCTGAAGGGGAATACAGGTACTACAATAGATGGATGATTGATTTGTTATTTTTAGTAGATGAATATTAGAAATTAAAACAAAATATCTTATAAAAAAAATTCTTAGAATAAAAAAAACAAAAAATAAAAAAGAAAATTAGATCAACCCTGAAATTCCAGGATTGCTAATTTTTTTAGCTTTTTGCTTGCGCGTAAATTATCTTCGCCAGCGTACTTGCCTTGCTGTTGGTGTAACCTTCGTAATATTGGTATCCATGGCTTAGGAGGTATTTATCTGGATTTGCCAGCCCTTTGAATGAGGCTGCACTGAAATTGTCGTCATGGGCTCGTTCTAACCATTTTAAACCGGTTATTTTCTTTGCCCCTTCGGTCCAGACGAAGAATACTTTCCTGTTACCTACTATATTTTTGTACCAGGCACTTCCGGTCTCTTTAATAGTAGCGGCACAGGCTCCTCCCATGATCTGTACAACCAATGCATTGGAAGGTACTTTATTGAATACTGCTATGTTGTTGGTTCCAGCGCCCATGTTGTAAGCTTTGAGTCCCAGTTTTTTAAGTTCATTTACCAGGATGTTGATTCTGTTGTTATCAACGGTTTTACTGTTTATATTATCTGATAATATGTAAACAGGTCTTAAACTTACTCCTTCTGAACCTGCTGGTGTGGTTGTTTTACTGATGGTGCTCCATGGTTTTACTGAAACGTAGTTGGGTAGTCGTTTGTTGGTTTTGTAGAAGTCGAGGACTTTTGAGTAGGAATATATCACGTTTTCGGGTCTCATAGTTCCCAGGGAAGTGGATACGAAGTTGGGTAATCTTCCGTTGGTGTTTATGAAAGTGTTGATTTTATTTGCAACGGATATGTATTCCTTTTTAGATAAAGTCCCGGTTTTTACTTTTTCCACGGGTTTTGGTGCTTTTGCTACAGTTTTCACTGTTACTGCTTGGTTACTGTTTTTATTGATGTTTGTCGTAGTTGTGGTTAACAGTTGCAAGTATTGTGCTGATGTTACTTGTTTATTTGCTACAGTTACGCTGCTTGGAACTGTTTTTTTAGTTTCAACGTAAGTTTTTACAGTACTTGTAGATTTAACAATAGAATTTTTATCTACAGAAGTAGTACTGGCAGCAGAAACGTCGCTTACATTAACAAATAGCATTAATGCTACTAGCGTTATCCCTGCTAGAATTAATTTTCTATTAATTATACCGCCTCCATGACCAGAAATTAAATTTAGGATTATTTCTGGACTTGAACTTACATACTAAAATGATCACTTATAAAGTTTGCTATTTTAAACCCACAAAAAGGAGCTATCATGGCTCTTTTTTCGATTTAAAGCCCATATCAAGGCTTTTGAAATAACTTAAATTTAATATACCTCGCTGGCTGCTTTTTTTAATAAATTAACCCTTATTTGGGCTATTTTCATCTAATGTCCGTGATTTATAACTGTTTGTTTAGAGACTCAATTCTCTAAATAAGAAAAAAACCATAACACAATCTATTTTTTCATTTTTAGACATCTATCAATTTTATATTCATATCATAAAGATTTTAACAAGTTTTAAAGTTAAATCGAACGATGCAACATGTAATGCGGTAAATGTTGTGAGAATTTTAATTTTTTAATAATGTCGTAGTTGATAATTAATACCAATTAAGTACCACCAAAAATTGGGGTGAATGATTTATAAGGATCTTAGTTAAATTATTAGAGGTGAAAAAACTACGATGATATCGGTGGAAATTAACCGGTTTTAAATTATCAATTTCACTGTAAATTAAAGGAGATAGTATGGTCACGGTAATTAACCAGACAATGTATAATAATAGGAAATTAGCCCTTATAAATGACTGGAGACAGGCAACACAGAGTGGAAAATTAGAGGAAATTTATACGGTTTATATGGATATCAAACAATTCGTAAACGAAGTAACCATCGACACCACCACTCCTGATGAAACCCGGGAACAGGTCAACAACCTTTTAGAGCTGATGGAAAATTACATAGAAGAGAAAAACTACACATTCTGTACTTAAATATACATAGAAGAGAGAAAAATACTACGTTTTGTACATAAATTAATACAAGCCGAATTTTCATCTAAAATGTAAAACATAGTTCCCTGGAGTGACTAACATGTGGGATAGCAGTAAAGACTACCGGTTGCTGGTGGCTCAAAAATCGGTGGAACTCTTTTTAAGGACGGTGGAAGGTGCCAATTTAAGGGGCAAATGGAATAAGAAGAAAGCCCTTAAGAGCGCCCGGGACATGGTCCCGGAGATACAGTCCCTCTATTACAGTTATCTCGATCCATTGGAAATCTCAAAAACTCCCCAGATAAGCAGCCTGGAAGACGGTGCTCTGGAGATAGTAGATGCTCTAGGTGGGGAAGACTGGCACCACCAGTTCCTGGAACTGGCCGCCCGGGGAGAGAAAGATAAGTTAACAGAATCTGTGGCCAAGATAAAGTTCTTCTTAAACACCATATCCGGCCTTAAAAGGAGACTGCAGCTGGGAGAGATAAACGACCCAGTCATCGCCATCGACATAGTAACCGGGTTAGTATCCAGTGCAGGCAAACACCCCCAGTCAGATAAACTACTCATATGCAACGTTAACCTGGGAGAAAGGGCGGTAACCGTGGTGACCAATGATTTAACAGTTAAAGACGGTAACCACGTTGCAGTGGCCCTGCTTCCTCCGGCAGTCTTTCAGGGAGTGACCAGTGAGGGGATGTTTTTAGGTGCAGGTGAGGGCATCCTAAAGGATGTGAAGGGCGAGCTAGGGGACCTACCCCATGGCATATCACTGGAAGCTTTAAATGAAACCAGGAATTTCGTGGAAACGTTCCTGAAATGAATTCAAGGGATTGTATTTAAAAAAATAGCTAATTTTTTTTACAAGTAGGAAATTAACTAATCATCTAAAGAATAACCAAATTCATACGATCTAAAGAATAACCAACTTCACACGGGTCATATCTTCCACAGCGTATTTAACCCCTTCCTTTCCAAAGTCCGCTCATCTTAAACCCTCCGAAGGGCATGTTATCCGTACGGAAGGTGGATTTATTTATGAGAACCGTTCCAGCTTCGATGGTTTTCACCGCATTCTTAACATTTTCTATACTACTGGTAAATACACCGGCCTGTAAACCGTACCGGGTATCGTTAGCCACACTGAAAGCTTCACGGGAACCATCAACCCGTATTATAGGTGCTACCGGTCCGAAGGTTTCATCCCTAACAATCTCCATATCTGGTTTAACCCTGTCTAAAACAGTGGGTGCATAAAACGCACCATCTCGCTTACCCCCACAGAGGAGTTCAGCACCATTACCCAAAGCATCGTTCACCACTTTTTCCACATTTAAAGCTGCATTAACATCGATCAAAGGTCCGATATCAGTTTTATCATCTAATGGATCGCCCATACGCAGTTTCCTGGTTGAACCCACCAGTTTTTCTATAAACTCATCGGCTACACTGTTATCCAGGATTATCCTTTTAACGGCTATGCAGACCTGTCCGGAGATGGAGTAGGCACCCTTAACTGCAGCGTTAACAGCGTCATCAATATCTGCATCTTCCAACACTATTAGTGGATCGTTTCCCCCTAATTCAAGGGTTAACTTCTTCATGGATGCCTTTTCTGCTATGGAGAGTCCGGTGGCCACACTCCCCGTGAAAGATACCTTATCCACCAGATTGCTTTTGACCATTTCATCTCCAATCAACTCCCCTTTTTCCTGTTAAACAGTTAACCGCCCCGTCTGGCAGGTGAGAGTCCATCAATTCCGCCAGTTTCATAGCGGTGAGGGGTGCTTGGGAGGATGGTTTGAAGACCACCGTATTTTTAGCGGCTATTGCCGGGGCTATCTTATGGAGCGCCAGATTAACCGGGTAGTTGAAGGGGGTGATGGCGCTAACCACACCTACCGGTATCCTGATGGTGAAGCCGATGGCATCTTCACCGGCCAGACCGGCATCTACAGGTACCGTCTCCCCGTAGATTCTTTTGGATTCCTCGGCTGATAGGAGTATAGTATCCAAGGATCTGGTCATCTCTACTTTTGAATCCCGAATTGGTTTTCCAGTCTCCAGGGTCATCAACCGGGCGAATTCATCCAGTTTCCCGGATAGTTCCTGGTAGATGTCGTAGAGGAGTTGGGATATTCTGCGGGATGAGAGGGATTCCATCACCTTCTTGGCATCGTAAGCTGCTAATATGGCTCTTTTTGTATCTTGGAGGCTTCCCAGTGGTACGGTGTCGATAATGGAGTTATCATAGGGGTTTGTAACGTTTAACTTATTTTCCTTATCCTCTAAACTTCCGCCTATAAGCATCTTCATGGGAGTGCCCTCTATTATCCTATTTAAAATTAAACCCTACCTACTCATTTATAAAATTAAATTATTTAAAAAAAGAGGATCAAAAGGGTATAAATCTACGCGAATAGATCTTTTAAACCTTGTATGGCGTTGGTTGTCTCGTTCAGCTCGCTACCGTTTATTCCACTTCCCAGGCCATTTAAATAGTTCTTGTAGGCTATTAGAGCTACAATAGCAACCACTATGATGCCCCCAAACAGTAGAATTAGTTCCGCTGAACCCTGTCCGCTTTCTTCTACGAGCATTTTCATTTTTCTATTCTCCTAAAATCCAAATAACATTGGTGCTAAAGATTGTATAACATAAAATATTCCAAAGGCTGCCGGAGCTAAGAGAATGGCGTATTTTATACCTTTTCTTGCACTGCCGTACATGACTATGCCAATTAGAAGACCGGCTATTATGGAGTGGATTATGATATATCCACTGGCTGCTGTTACAGCTGAATCAAATAGGGGGTTGGGGTTTCCCAATTTTCCAATAAATGTAGAATAACTCATGATCATGCCTAAAGCGAAGGGCGCGGCAACTATGGCTGCGATGATCAGGAACATAACCGACATCATCACGTTAGCTTTTCTCTCCCGTTTTAAAGCTAGGACTGCCCTTAAATCCTCAGCAACAGTTTCAATAACGTCTGATAGGCTTCCACCTACCCTTCTACCTTCTAATATCATTTTGAAGGTTCTATCAAGGTTTTTTGATTTTAAACGTTCGCTCATGGATAACAATGCATCTTCAAAGGTACTTCCTATTTTGATTTCAATTACTGCCCTTTTAAGTTCGTCGGTTAAAGGACCTCTACCATGTTTGGAGATGTCTTCCATGGCAGTTTCGATACCCACACCAGATCTAAGAAGTGAGGATATCTGTCTTAAGAAGTCAGGAGTACTCTGTTCTATGCTATCCACCCGTCGTTCCATCATGAAGAATAACCAGAGAAAAATACCCGCTCCCGGCAGGATAAATCCGATTATTCCGCCTAGTATGGGGGTGATACCAATTAATGAAAATAAGAAGAAGATGATCACGCCGAGTATTATACCTCCCAGTATAACCAGAGTTAATAATTCTGATGCCTTAACATACATACCGGCCCGTACCAGGTTTTCTTGTAAACTAACCAGATATCGGTCGGGTATTATACTATCCACGGTTCTTGACAGGGGCGATAATGCTGAGGGTATAATGGCCATCCTTTCACCTAAATGATAACTCTTACCTTCACATATATTAATACTTTCCCTTGTTTCATTGTTCTATAATGCAAATAAAAGTCAATTTTTTTGTTAAAGTTAAAGGTTCATTTTTTACAACAAATTTTAGTTGATGGATTTTTTAATACTACTTAGAACCTGGGCCCTGTTTCCCACCAGGACGTCATCCTCTATTCTCACCCCGAACTGGCCTTTGATATAAATTCCTGGCTCCACGGTGATTACCATTCCCTTCTCTAACTTAAACTCACTTTTTTTAGATAAAGTCGGATTTTCATGTACCTCTAACCCTAGGCCATGCCCGGTTGAATGTATAAAATTATCCCCATAACCATATTCTTCTATCACCCTGCGGGCCACTTTATCCACATAGGATGCTTTAATACTTGGTTTTATAACTTTAATGGCTTCCTGTTGTGCTTCCAGTACGATATTAAATATTTCCATCTCTTTTTCGCCCTTAACTAAAGTCCGGGTTAGATCACTACAGTAGTTGTTGTAAACCGCCCCCCAATCAATGACCAGGGGAGATCCCAACTTATCCGTGGAAATGGTGGCATGAGGTAGGCTGGACCTCTCTCCAGAGGCGACTATGGTATCAAAGGCGGGTTTAGTGGATCCGTTGGATTTCATGTTGTATTCCAGCTGGGCTGCCACTTCACTTTCTGTTCCCTGAAATTCTAAATCCAGGAGGGATTTCTCCGCAATATCAATGGCCCTCCCAATATTCTCTATCTCATCAGGTGATTTGATGATTCTCGCTGACTCTACGATTTCTGTTATCTTAAGTTCACGTCCCTCTTTGAATTTTTTATAGAGGGATACCGGCATGGACTTTTCAATCCCCACCCGGCCCTTCAGATGGTCCTTTATTTTATCGGTGGATTCAAATTCACCCAGAGGAATCTTAGAATTCATGGAGGCATCCTCCATATCCATCTTGGTGGTGTAGAGAGTGGCTTCATCGGTTACAATTACAACAGATGCACTGGAAGGCCTGTAACCTGCCAGGTAGGTTATGTTTTCCGGTTTTAAGATTAAGAGGGAGTCTACTTCTGCAGCATCCATACTATCCAATATTTTCTTTAGATCCATGTTATCCAGTTCATCATTTCTTCTTAAAGTTCATTATGGTTTTTCTTAACTAATTTAGAGAGTCTTCTATCATTTAGAGAGTTTTCTATAAATTCTCCTGAATGGCTGATATTATCTCTAGCATGATTTCATCCGGGACTTTATAAGGGTTGGTTTTAGGGACGTAGCCGAAATCAGGGTCTTCAAATTCCAAGCCACTGAACTCCACTTTTTCCTGGTAGCGGGGGTGGAAATGCCAGTGGATCTCTGGATTGGGGTCTCCATCTCGGAAGGCCTTATTTTTAAAGCAACTCCAGTTGAAGAGGGTTGGGTTGAATGTTTTTTTTAAACTGTGCTCCAGTTTCTGCAGGATACCGATAAAATCTTCCCATTCTTCATCCTCAAGTTCAGACAGGTCCTGGCACTGCCTTTTAAGGGCCACCACACAGGTTCCCAGGTACCTCTGGCTGGGAGCCAGGAAGATCATCCAGTAGGGAGTTTCCTTTATGAGTTTCCCGTATCCACCGTCTATCTGACAGTACTCACAACTTTTGGCCATGGTAAATCCCATCCCCTGAAAAAATTAAAGGTCATCTATATTATCATTCGGTCATCTATTGATTGTCCTTCGGTGATAATAAATGTACCCATTGATATAAACTGGCAATTTAAAGGGGTATCATGAGTTTTGGACGGGTTATATCCGATAAAAATCAGTATCTGAAAACATATTTATATAAGATTTCCTGTCTTAAATAATATGATGAGATTCACATCCAGGGAGATCAGAGATCTGATAATTTCGATGGTTATCATCACCGTCCTATTCGCCTACATATTCAGTGGAAGAACACTTCCCAGTTTTTCACTCATCGTGGTCACCTTCATTGCAGTGGGACTGGGATTCATCCTGCACGAACTGGCCCATAAATTCGTGGCAATGAGATACGGCTTCTGGGCAGAATACCACTTATGGGTGGAAGGACTTATATTTGCAATCATAACTGCAGCCTTAGGTTTTCTATTCGTAGCACCCGGGGCGGTCTACATCCATGGAGAGTACATATCCCGGGAACAGAACGGTAAAATTTCCGCATCTGGTCCAGCAACCAACCTGATCCTGGCCGGGCTTTTCTTTTTACTACTGTACTACTTCCCATGGGGCGGACTTATCACCCTGATAGGGGTGCTCGGATTCTATGTAAACAGCTTCCTGGCCATGATAAACCTGATCCCAATCAGCATGCTTGACGGAGCCAAGATAATCCGCTGGAATCCAATTATATGGGTAGTAATGGCCGGAATTACCGGTGTGATGGTATTTTATGCCTTCACTGGATTGGTATTTTAATCTTAAATATGATCAATTCCCAAATAATAATGGATGAGTAAGGTTAAACTAGATACTAGAGTGTTTTAAATGTTTGAGAAAGTCCCAGTCACCTATTTCGGATGCACCCACCGGGCCATCCCACCGGAACGCACCATAGCAAATGTGGAGGGTAAACTCCGGAAGGCAGGGGTGACCAGGATAGCAGAGATAACCCATCTGGACCGTTTGGGAATACCAGTCTATTCCGCCATAAGGCCGGGAGCTGCCCAGGGAGCAGTAAGCATCTATGCTGGAAAAGGAGCAACTAAAAGCCAGGCTAAAGCATCGGCCATGATGGAAGCGTTTGAAAGGTACTCCGCAGAGATAAACGTAGAAGACGCTCAGATGTTTGAAACAGGATTATATGGTGAAATAGAGGGAGCCATCAACCCGGAAACACTGATTCTACCCCAACAATCTTACAAAGCAGATACGACCCGGTTGGACTGGGTTAAAACCGTGGACGTAACGGATGATGAGGAATACCTCGCCCCGGTAAATGCCATCTACCATCCCTACATCCCTCGTGGTGGTGCCGTGCTTTTTAAGTCCAACACCAATGGTCTGGCATCGGGTAACCGTATCGAAGAGGCAGTCTACCATGGAATCACCGAGGTGGTTGAAAGGGATGCCTGGAGCATATTCGAGGCGAAAAAGAAATGCAGGGGAGAGGTGGTCTGTGATGGAACAGAAAACCCCCTCATCAGGGATATGCTATATAAATTCGACCAGTCAGAGATAGAAGTTAAGTTACTGGACCTGACTGCAGATGTGGATATAACCACCATAGCCGCGGTAGCAGATGATACCGTACTTAGAGACCCTGCACTATTATCTTTAGGGGTGGGAACCCACCTGAACCCGGAGGTCGCAGTTATAAGGGCCCTGACCGAGGTTGCCCAGAGCAGGGCCACCCAGATCCACGGAACCCGGGAGGATACCAACCGGGCTGTTTTCATGAGAAAAGCAGGATATGAGAGGATGAAAAGGATCAACAAACACTGGTTCAATGACTCCCATAAGTTAATCGATATCTCCCGTATCAAGGATAAATCAAAGCCCACCTTCAAGGAGGACATCGAAACCTGTGTAAATATCCTTAAAAAGAATGGGTTTGGTAAGATTTATTATACAGATTTAACCCGCCGGGAGATCGAAATACCAGTGGCCCGGGTTATAATTCTAGGTATGGAAGTTTACTCTGTAGATACTGAGCGGATGGGTGAAAGGCTGATTTAAATCCAATTTGGGATTATTTATGAGAAATTTATATATTTGTTTAAATTTAATTGACTCATTAAATTAAGGAAAACAAATTATATGTCACTAGTTTTATTAATTGAGGAATTTAAACAAAGAATATGACAAAGTTTGAAGTTAGTGCAACTATCAACAAACCAGTTAATATTGTAGTAAAAGCATTTACCAATCCTGATAACGCTCCTCATTGGCAGACTGATTTGGAGAAATTTGAAGTAGTCAGTGGGCAGTCCCAATAGAGCCGGTTCAATTGCTCGTTTACATTATCGTCAAAATGGTAAACCATATATGATGGAAGATAAATTGATATACTGCGAATCAGGCAAATAATATGTGTCATAAGTTTCAGGAGATGCTCTTACTGCCAGGAGTCGAAACAACTCTTGAATCGATGAAGAATAAAACCAAAATAACTATTAAGTGGAAAGGGAGAGCAAAAATACTCACACTAAAGATATTATTCCCATTTATCAGTAGTAAGATGGTTAAACAAGCTCAAAAGGAATTGAATAATTTTAAACAATTAGTAGAAACTAAAGGAGCAGATTTTAGTAAATAGCTCAGATTAAAATAATTAAAAAATTTAATTCGCCACTAAAAAAAACTTTAGTTCTTATGATGTATGGTGAAAATTTAAGGGAAACAGTTATACTATATTATACAGGTGTTTTAATGAAACAGGTGATTATTATGAGGGCAGATCTTCCTATCAGCAGGGGTAAACTCGCTGCCCAGGCCTGTCACGCCAGCCTAGGATCCTATAAGCGTGCAGATGAGAGGAAGATAAAAAACTGGGAACTGGAGGGGGGTAAAAAGGTGGTTTTAAAGGTTAAGGATCGAGATGAACTCTTCCAGTACTATGAACTGGTTAAAGCCACTGATCTGCCCTACTTCTTAGTCACCGATGCCGGGCATACCGAACTACCGGAATCCACGGTTACCTGCCTAGGGATTGGTCCTGATGAGGATGAGAAGATCGATAAGATTACCCAGGATTTGAAGTTGTTTAAGTAGTTGCGAGTTCATTTTTAATCAATAAATGAAGTGCTGATTTTATGGACTGGATTGTAAAGGTGGGTGGAAGTCTTTTCCCGCAAGAAGCAGTTAACCTCTCTAAAGCCCTGGTTGGTAAAAGTGTCATGGTGATCTGCGGCGGTGGAGAACTGGCCAACCTGTTAAGACAGTACGATGAAAAGATGGATCTTAGTGATACGGCCGCCCATAAAAGCGCCATTCTATGCATGGATATATTAGGAATGCTCCTAGCAGATAAAGTACCCGGTGCCGAGGGTGTTTATTCTATAGATAAGGCAGAAAAGGTTTCTGGTGAGGGTAAACTCCCTGTGTTTTTACCTTCCCAGTTTTTGTTCGGTGAGGATCCCTTAGAGCATTCCTGGCGTGTTACTTCTGATTCCCTATCCCTTTATATAGCACATCGACTAAAGGCTAAACTATTAATAGCAACTGATGTAGATGGTATATATGATCAAAAACCATCCAAGGATGGTACTCAACTGATAAGAAATATCAGTGCAAAAAAACTACTAGATTTTGGTGAAACATCAGTTGATGAATTTTTAGCAGGGCTTTTACTTCAATACGGATCATCTTGCTATGTGATTAATGGAAAGTATCCAGAAAGGGTTCTATCTATAATTGAAGGTAAAAGTGAAGATACTAAATATACACTCATCGGAGGAATTTAATATGGATAAAATAGAATGCACATCATGTAAACAGGAAATATCACCCGTGGAAACCTACGTGAAATTTGAATGTCCAGAATGCGAAACCATACTCTACAGATGCCAGAAATGCAGGACCTTCGGACATATCTACAGGTGTAAATGCGGATTTAAAGGACCTTAAGTTAAATACTACTTGTAAGATAAATAAAATTATATTAACATAACAGACAAGTTTTATGGGAGGTTACGATTATGGGAGAAGTTGTAGCAACGATTAAGGTAATGCCGGAAAGCCCGGATGTTAACTTAGAAAAGATCAAAGAAGATATCATACAATCCATACCGGAAGGCGCTGAATTCCACAAAATAGATGAAGAACCAATAGCATTTGGCCTGGTAGCCCTTAAAGTAATGGTAGTTGTGGGAGATGAGGAAGGAGGGACAGAAAAAGTTGAAGAAAATCTCTCCAAACTGGAAAACATAAGCAGCATCGAAGTAGAAGATGTAAGAAGACTTATGTAAGCCGTTTTACTCTTTAATTACTTTTTTGGTTAATATAATTCGCTTTTTTTCCCTACTTTTTATAATTTTTACAGTTAAAAAATTCAGGTCCCCACAACACGATCATAATACTTTTTATATTATTAGTATTATACTATCTCTGTGGAGTGGTTCATATTTTTGATCTCATATTTGCCTGTATCATAGGCGTTCTCTGCGGGGCAGTAACGGGATTAATCCCCGGTATCCACGTTAACACCGTGGGTGCCTTCACCTTTGCATCATCAGCCACCATTCTGGCCTTTCTATCTCCAGAATTCCTGGGAGTGTTCCTAATTTCAATGTCTATTTCCCACGCACTCCTGGAATTTATACCCTCCATGTTCCTGGGAGTGCCGGAGGAGGGCACCGTCCTCTCGGTCTTACCCGGGCATCACCTCATGCTGGAGGGAAGGGGCAAGGAAGCCATACGTTTAGTGGCCCTGGGAGGGTTTGGAGCGATCATGGTGACCATCTTACTCCTACCACTCTTCGCCCTTATTCTACCACCTTTATATGGTTACCTGAAACCCTATATCTGGATCATCCTGGTGGTAGTGGTGATCTACATGTTCATCCGCTTAAACAGGGATTTAAGTTCGGTAGCCTGGTCGGTGGTTATATTCCTCTTCTCGGGGATTATGGGCTGGTTGATGCTTAATTCACCCATATCCTCAGGAGTTTCCTTGCTGTGCATGTTCACCGGGCTTTTTGGTGTAAGCACCCTACTTTACAGCCTTTCTGAAAGCTCGACAGTACCACCCCAGAACCCTGATCATTCACTTATCGTGGATAATAACATCTTAAGGGGTATCTTCGCCGGAGGAATAGCAGGGAGCATCCTGGGGTTTCTCCCAGGAATGGGACCGGCCCAGGGAAGCCTCATAGCACAGGAGATAAGCGGTGGAGGAGATACAGGAGAAAATAAGGATAGTTTCCTGGTTGCCATGAGCGGAGTGAATGTATCCGATGCCCTGTTCTCCCTGATAGCCATCTATTTAATTGGCAATCCCCGCAGTGGAATCGCAGTATATGTGGATAAGATAATCGATGTCTTCAACTACGAACATCTCATACTGTACATCTTCGTCTCCATCACCGCCGTATCACTTGCTTTAATATTATGTTTAAAATTAGGTGATATGATGGGAGAATACATACAGCAACTGGATTATAACAGATTATCCTGGCTGGTCATCATCTTCATGAGCGCTATAGTGATGATATTCACCATAATGGAACATGCCAACCTCTGGTTTGTACTACTGGTTTACGCTACCTCAGTAGCCCTGGGACTCCTGCCACACTATCTGGGCTTGAATAAATCCAATCTCATGGGTGTACTGGTTGTTCCGGCCATCGTGATATACGTGGGGATTGGTATGTAGATATAGGATTATCATCTATGGAAATTGGTTTATAGTTATGGAATTGACTTCATTGTGGATTTCATCGCAAAACTTAAATTACCACCACTTCTCTGCAGATCCCATCCACAGATTCTCTAAAAACAGCATCATCCACACCAGGAAAAACATCCACCAGGCAGACATCGAATTTTTCACTTAAAACATCTTTTAAATCCTTCACATCCAAACAGTAAACCTCGAAATTCTCTCCAGTTGCAATTAAACCCTTATCATTCCCGGTAGTGGTCACTGGGAATCCGTTGATCTCCAGATTCAAAATTGTCATCTGGCAGGCAGGATACCAAACATCGTTGAAAACAACCCGGGGGGCGCCGGCAAGAAGGGCGGCTAAACCGAGAGTACCCGGTCCACAGGTACAGTCCAGAACACTAGGACCGTCGAATTTACTTAAAACCTTCTTTAACCCCTCTATTTTAGGAGATGATGGTTGGGGAACCTCGATGTGGATCTCCCCCTGGTACTTATAGAGACACAGAACCCCCCAGGGGGTGTTCACGATATCACAGCGGATATCACAGCCTTCCAGGAGTTCGTACGTAGTGGGGCTGCTTTCAGAATCTTTAACACCCACAGTATCACTTAAATTCCCTTTTAAAACCCCTTTAACCTCTGGTACTTCCTTCACTATCCGCTTTGCACATTCCCCGTCCACATCCTCCGAGAGTATCACCAGTGAATTATCCGGGAGGTGGGGAACGGTGTCCAGGGGATACGCCGGAGTAACAAGGGGTACGCAGACATTTCTCAAGGTGGAATCAGGATCTTTAACCCCTTCTTCCACCATTATTTTAAGGATATGGGCCATGACCACATCTAAATGGCGCCTGCCACAAGTACATCTTTTAAAATTAGAATCAAGCAGATTTACATCCATCTGTTCGGTAAGTGGTTTGAATTTTTTAAGTTTAACATCTTCACATCCATCACAGGCCCTGAAAATTGTTTTAAAATCTTTTAATACTTCTGATTTAGATTTTATGCAATGGTTTCCACACTTGCAAAACACTTCCATAGGTTAGATTCACACACCAACACAGATAATTTTTTCTCTTGGAGGGAACCAATGCCCAAATCACAGATAATATTAATATGTAGTGAAAAATAACCAAAATTAGCATATTTTAAGCTTATGCTTAAATAGTGGATACCCTATATAAATATGTGAGAATTATGAGAGACAAAAGGAAAGAAATTATCCGGGATCTACTGGGAGACTTTGCCGACGAAGAAGAAGGAGGAGAATATATCCCCAGGGAAGAAGAGGATGAACCAGTAAAAAGAAAGGATAGAAAAGTTATCTCAGATTCTGATGAAGATGCATTTAACATAGATAAATTAATAGAGAAGCCTTCCAGGAAGAAAACTAAAAAAATTAAGAAAGTTTCCGATGTGATGAAGGCTGAAATTATAGAAGAAGGACTGATTCCTAATTACAATGTCACAATACCTACTTTTTCTGCTAAAGAAAGGCAGCTTTACAATGAAATAAGGGAAAAACTGGTGGAAGTAGCCGTTACCCAGGATGATTTCCAGGTAGATGAAGATTCCTTTATTGTAGAATGTAAACAGTTTCTGCGTTCCAGGGGTGTCCGGGATGTGGACCGCTTATCAGCACAGATATCCCAGGAAATGCTGGGATACGGTAAACTGGATCATATGATTAAGGATGATGACCTTGAAGAAATAATGGTCATTGGAATCGGGAGTAAAGTCTTCGTGTACCACCGTGACATAGGTATGATGGTTACCAACGTAATATTTGAAGAAGAATCAGAGATCAAGGCCATCATCGATGTTATAGCCCGGCAGGTTAACCGAAGGATTGACCAGCAGACACCCATATTAGACGCCCGTCTGAAGGACGGTTCCAGGGTAAACGCAACCCTCCCCCCTGTATCTGCAGACGGCCCAACACTTACCATACGTAAATTCAAAAAGGACCCATTAACTGTGGTTGATTTAATAAATTATAAGACCATATCCCCACATCTCGCCGGTTTCCTCTGGGTGTGCACCGATGGATTAGGTGTAAAACCCTGTAACGCCATAATAGCCGGGGGAACAGGTTCTGGAAAAACAACCACCATGAACACCATAGCCGCTTTTGTACCACCCCGGGAGAGGATAATCACCATTGAGGACACCCTGGAATTACAACTCCCCCACAGCCACGTGGTAAGGATGGAAACCCGCCCACCCAACATAGAAGGCAAAGGAGAACTCACCATGGACACCCTGGTTAAAAACTCCCTGAGACAGAGACCTGACCGGGTGATCGTAGGAGAAGTAAGGGGCGCAGAAGCCATCACACTTTTCACAGCCCTAAACACCGGACACTCCGGTATGGGAACCCTCCACTCCAACACAGCACGGGAAACAATAACCCGTCTGATAAACCAACCCATGAACGTACCCAACATAATGATACCTGCCCTGGACTTCATCATCATGCAACAGAGAATGTACAGGCCAGAAGGAGGTTCCATACGTAGAATCACCGAAGTAGCAGAGGTGGTTGGTATGGAAGAGGGTAACGTGCAACTCAACAGGGTATTTGAATGGGATAATGTCAATGATAAAGTGGAGTACGTGGGAATAGCCAGCCAGACCCTCAGGGACATCTCTGAACTCCGAGGAATAGGAATATCAGAGATAGAAGAAGAGATAGAAAAAAGAAGACTGGTACTGGAATACCTGGCCGATAACAACATCCGTTCCATAGATGAAGTGGGACAGTATATCAATCAATATTACCGTGATCCAGATGCGATGCTGGATGAAGTATTATAATATATTGTGGATTAAAAATAATTAGAAAAAAATTCACTTGACGGTGAAAAATAATGGCGCCCTTCGACGGTCTTAAGAGATTTTTTAACACCATTGGAAATTTTACCATAAATTCCAGTCAGAAAGTAGGTGAAGGAGTTCAGGCTCCTGTAAAAAAATTAAGTGAAATGCGGCCTGCTGAGAAAAGGTTAAGGGAGAAAAGGGGACTGGAATTTGGTAAAAAATCCGAACCAGAAGAAAAAACAGAGACCAAACCATTACTGGACGCATCAACCCCTTCAAAAGGATTATTCGGTGATAGAGAATCAAAAGGATTATTTGGAGATAAAGAATCAAAATCATCTTTCCAGGCCCCCCGTCCCCAACGGACCATAAAAAGAAAGAAGATGGATAAAGAAGAAATCGAGATGTTCAAGGACCTCATCGACAGCAGGCACGAACAGACCAAGGAATCTGAGGTAGATAAGGAAAAACAGGCCGCCATGAGAAAAGCTTCCTTAGAGGAAATACTCAAGGAAGAACAGAAGGAAAAGATGGATCCCAAGCTGATCCTGCTTATGGGCGGGGTTTCCTTTGCATTGGTGCTCGTGATCGTAACTGTGATGGGCTTTGGAATTGAAATTGGACTGGTAGTGGGAATCCTCATATTTATGATGGCCCTCATGATCTTCTTCCTTCCCAGAATGAAACAGGGAAGCAAATCCACAGAAGCCGCCAGAGAACTGCCCTTCGCCTTGAGGCAGATGGCCACAGAATTAAGAGCCGGAATAGGACTTCACGACAGCATGCGCTCCATCGCCACTTCTGGATACGGACCCTTATCTGAAGAGTTCTCCCGGGCACTGGAAGAGATAAGGTACGGGGAGACCACAGAAAAAGCCCTCCTGGATATGAGCGACAGAATAAACTCTGAGGGGATGGAAAGGGCTATCCATCAGATAACCCGAACACTCACCAGTGGTGGGGATTTAGCTAAAACCTTAACAGTTATAGCTGATGACATCGCCTATGAAATGCGTATGAAACTGAAAGATTATGCTCAGAAACTGAATTCATTCACCATGATCTACATGTTCATCGCCATACTGGCACCGGTAATTACCCTGATCATGCTGATAGCCGCATCAACAGTTATGGGTGCCATACTGCCGCCGATAGTCTTGTTGATAATGTACTTATTCTTCTTCCCGGCCATAGTGGTGTTCATGGCCTTCATGATCAAGAGGTTGGAACCGAAGGTTTAAAAATTAGGGAAAATCAGAATTTTTTTTGAGTGTAGAAAATCTATGTTTTTTTTTACTTGCAGGGAATCTAATATTTAATTTTGAGTGTAGAAAAATTATATTTTATTTATCCTCAGCAACTGAGCATTGAAGGCCACTATCACGGTGCTTAAAGACATGAGAACCGCACCCATAGCCGGACTCAGGAGGATGCCCCAGCTGTAGAGCAATCCTGCTGCCAGGGGTATGGCAAAGGCGTTATATCCCGTGGCCCATAATAGATTCTGCCACATTTTACTATAGGTGGCCTTGGTAAGCCCCAGGATGGTTACCATATCTGCCGGGTTGCTCTTGACCAGGACCACATCGGCACTCTCCATAGCCACATCAGTCCCTGCTCCAATGGCAATACCTACATCAGCCTGGGTTAGGGCTGGGGCGTCATTTACACCGTCTCCAACCATGGCCACTTTATATCCCTTCTCCTGTACCTCGCGTACTTTAAGGGCTTTTTCATGGGGTAGAACCCGGGAGAAATATTCATCCAATCCCAGTTCCTCGGCAACCCAGCGAGCCACATCCTCATTATCCCCAGTTAACATCAAGCACTGGATCCCCTGCCTCTGCAACTTTAAAATGGTATCTTTAGATTCTGGCCGTATCACATCAGCCAGTGCAATGGCACCAGCAGCATCACCATCTATTACAACGTAAACCAGTGTTTTCGGCTGTTTCTGGATATCAACCAACTCAGGACTGGTTACTTCAAGGTTATTAGTCTCTATATAGGCCGGACTTACCACCTTCACCTCATGATCCCCCACCATAGCCTGAACCCCTTCACCAGGATGGGAATGGAAATCCTTGATAGGATAGGTTTCCTGGGCAGATTTAATTATCCCCTGGGCCACCGGGTGTTCGGATTCCTTTTCCACTGAAGCAGCGTATTTGAGGATTTCTTCTCCACTGAAATCATCCATTTTAAAGGAGATCACATCGGTGACACCGAACTTCCCCTCGGTAAGGGTGCCGGTTTTATCGAAGATAACCGCATGGATGTTTTTCATGTTCTCAAAGGACTGACGGTCACGGATCAAAACCCCATTTTTGGCAGATATGGCAGTGGAGACAGCCACCACCAGAGGTATGGCTAACCCCAGGGCATGGGGACAGGTGGTGACCATCACCGTCACCGCCCTCTCCAGGGCGAAGGCTAAATCCTGGCCTAACATTCCCAGCCACACCAGTAAAGTAATTAAACCCCCTGATAAGGCGATGATGGTCAGCCAGAAAGCGGCCCGGTTGGCCAGGTCCTGGGTATGTGATTTACTCTCCTGGGCTTCCTCCACCAGACTCACCACCTGGGAGATGAAGGAATCTTCACCTATCTTCTCCACCATTACCTTAATAGAGCTTTCACCATTGATTGAGCCCCCTATAACTCCTTCCCCTGCACTACGGAGGATGGGTTCCGATTCACCAGTGAGAAGTGATTCGTTTATATAAGACTGGCCTTCCTTTATAATACCATCTGCAGGTACCTTCTCTCCCGGTTTTACCAGTACCAGGTCGTCCACCTCTAGATGTTCCAATGGTACATCCTCCACTTCACCTTCCCCACCAATCCGGTGGGCTTTCTTGGGAAGGAGGGTAGCCAGTTCCTGGAGCGCCCGAGAGGCGCCCATCACTGAACGCATTTCGATCCAGTGCCCCAGTAGCATGATATCGATTAGAGTGACCAGTTCCAGGTAGAAGGTCATACCCATAAGTCCGAAGGTAACTCCCGCACTGTAGATGTAGGCTGTGGTGATGGCCACCGCTACCAGGGTCATCATACCCGGCTGCCTGACTTTCAACTCACTGACCATGCCAGTGAAGAAGGGGTAACCCCCATAGAAGAATACAAAGGATGATAATAGAAACAGGATGTAAATGTCACCCTGGAAACTGAGAAAATGCAGTCCCAGTAATTCCTGCACCATCTCTGAGAGGAAAAAGACAGGGACGGTTATAATCAGGGATACTATGAACCTTTTCTTAAAATCAGCCATCATGGCCTGGTGATGGTCGTGATGGTTATGTTCTGGGTGTTCATCGTGGTTTAGATGCTCTTTGTGCTCATGTTCTACATGCTCTTCGTGTTCTGTGTGGTTCTGTTCTAAATGTTCTGCGTGTCCTTCGTGTTCCATACGTTTGTTTTCTTTGTGTTCTCCGTGTTTGGAGTGGCCCTGTTCAAGATGTTCTCTATGTTCGTGTTCTATTGGATGGCTATTTTCTTCTTTGGGGTGGTGATTTTTTTCTTGAAGTGTTTTTTCATGGGAATTTTCATGATCTTTCAAGGATATCATCCCTTAACCTGTAAAAAATTCGCAACTTCATTCAATTTGTAACCTAATATTTATCAAACAGTTTAATTATTAAACTCAAACAGTTAATGTATTAAGGTATGTACTTGCTTTCTTAAATTATAGTAGGGTAAATCGCTAGGAAGATGTTACATCCTTTTGATTCTCTTCTAGCAAGTGTAAAAGTTCATGATATTTATCTTCTCCCAGGTTATGCAGGAGCTTATGGTGGAGTTCATCTTTCACCAAATGCAGCAGGTTATGATAGGCATGGCTTCCTAAGGCATGTAATATCTCGTGATATGCTTCATCGACAGTTAATTTAATATTTACCGGGAAACCTCCATTTTTAAGCATATATAGAAGTTCCGCTGATTTGGGCGGGCGCAGATGGGCTTTATAAAGGGTTTCGCAATCATTGAATATCTCTTCGGTTGTGCCTTGACCGATTATCTCACCGTCATGAAGTACGAAGATCTTATCTGCAAACTGGGTGACCATCTCCACATCATGGGAAGCGATGATGATACTCATAGCTTCCTTATTTAACATGTAGAGTATTTCCATTATTTGATCCACACCTGTAGGATCTAGTCCCGTGGTTGGTTCATCCAATACCATGATCTCAGGTCTCATGGCCAGGATACCGGCGATGGCCACCCGCTTTTTCTGTCCACCACTCAGGTGGTGGGGCGCTTTTTTTTCCAGCCCAGTCATTCCCACCATTTCCAGGGCTTCTTCCACCCTTTCATCAACTTCATCCTCGGAAAGTCCCAGGTTCATGGGTCCGAAGGCCACGTCCTCAACAACGGTGGGTGCAAAAAGTTGATCATCCGGGTTCTGGAAGACGATACCTACTTTCTGTCTTATCTGGAGCAGTTCCTCTTTTCGGTAGGTCATGGGCTTGCCATGGATCTTTATAAGTCCAGAAGTTGGTTTATTGATGCCGTTGAAATGTGCAAAAAGAGTGGACTTACCAGCACCGTTAGAACCAATTACCGCTACCCTTTCCCCCTCCTTTATTTCAATATTTATATTTTGAAGTGCGGACGTACCGTCAGGATAGATGAATCCCAGGTTTTCAGTTCGGATAATAGTTCTGGTCATTTATCATCCCTATATTGTATTAGAAGATTTTTAATCTTCCCCACGCAAAAAAAGTTCATATGATGTTCATTCCTAAAACACCCAGTTCGTAAAAATGTGTCATTGCCAGAACTTGCAGACAGACTACCAGCAACACGGTAACTCCGATATATGCGTACTCCGTTTTTCCCAGTTTTTTCTTTCGGTCCTGGTAAAAATTTGATTGATCTGAAAAACCACGGCTTATCATACTCATATATATAGTTTCGCCCTGTTCATATGCCCTTAGGAACATCATAGCTACAGTGTAACCTAACTGTTTCATCCTCCATTTGTAGGGAATCTTCTTATTGAAGGCATCGAAACATCTGGCCTTCTGGGCATGCATGATCCTGTGCAGTTCATCGTAGAACATGAAGAGGAATCTGATCATGAGACTGAATATCATGGCCAGTTCCCGGGGCATGCCTAACTTCCTGAAGGATTGGGCAACTTCCTGCATAGGACTTATAGATGATAAAAGTACTATGGAAGTTAAAGCCACTATGAGTCTGGACATGAGAAGCACCGCCCACATCAACCCCTGTTGCGTAACCTGTAAGCCGAAAATTCCAGTCCATATCACATCACCAGGATGTATGAATGGCTGGAATGCGATTATGAACCCTCCAAAGGGTAATAACAGTAATATTCTTTTAAATGAGCTTTTAAATGAAACCTGGGATATGTAAATTAAAATCAGAAGATACAACTCTAAAAAAGCCAGAACTACTATCTGAGTAGAAAACACAGCGTACACTATAATAAATATCAATAAAATTAATTTCACCCTTCCATCCATTAGATGGAGGATGCTTTCCTTTTCGGTTTCCCTTTCAAGCTCTCTAACCGAGCCTACTCCATTCATGAGGAATCTCCTTTTGAAATGTATCTGATGTTTATGTTTTTTTATCCTAAAAAAGATTTAATAAAAAAAATAAAGGGGGGGGGGGGTTTTTTTTTTGGATGCTTCTGGTGGGTTTCTTCTTTTTAGTAGTTCAGCAATGATATAGGCTATTATCAACGTAATAATTATACCTATAACCAGTGCCGCTATTTCCCCAATTTTATCCAAACCTTCAATGGTGTAGTCTGGGAATGGGGATTCGTATGAAGCTTCGACTTCAGGAACACCTGCATCTTCTGCCGATTTTTCCAGGCCGTCAGGATCAGGTGATGCAATGAATGGTGACATGACGGCAATCACCAGACAAATGATTACACCGGCGATAACAATGTATTTATCATTGGTACTCATTTGGCAGCCACCTCCTCACTTTCTTCGAGTTTCTGTCCACCTGATGTTTTGCCCCTGTTCCAGGCAAGTAGATCTGGTCTTAATTTATCCAGTGCAATGAGTACAACCACGGTTAAGATTGCTTCTATTACACCTATAAATGCATGGTATATTCCCATTGAAGCTAATCCTATGTCTAATGGGAAGGTTCCTGCTAGCCACATCTCTACCGCTACTACTTCGGCTGCTATAAACAGTGATAGCCATGCAGCTATTGCTGCTGCAGGATATTTGCCTGTGAACTTTTCTAGGCCTCTAAAGGAGAAGTATGCAACTGCACCTCCTATTAAACCCATGTTAACTACATTTGCACCTAAAGCAGTTATTCCTCCATCTCCAAAGAACAGAGCCTGTACTAATAGTACTATGAAGAGTACAAGTACTGCGGCTTCGGGTGCAAGGAATACAATGGCAACCAGTGCGCCACCTAGCATATGTCCGCTTGTACCAAAGGGTATAGGCATGTTCATGGACATTATTGCGAATATTCCAGCTGATAAAACTGCTATTAATGGAATCAACTTTTCATCAAGATTCTTTCTCGCCCATTTGAGGGAGAAATACAGGGCCACAAACATAATAACATAGTATATGGGCCATGTCCAGGATAAAAAACCATCTGGTATATGCAATTTTTCGCCTCCTCGTTTTTATTTTTTTTCTAAGTGGAGTTAATGGTATGTTGTTCAAAACTAGTATTACTTTTCTTAACTTCATTTATAAAGCAGGTAATACGTTTTAAACAATGTTTTAACCCCTAAATCCTCAATTAGACTCTGGATTTTCATAATATAAACGTTTCCCTGAGTATTACTATAGTCCTTATTTGCTTATGAAAAGTATTAATTAATTAATACAAAATGCCATTTTTAAGCCTTTTTTGTAATAAAATTTTAATTGGACTACCATTTTTGAAATTTTTTCAATAAAAAAAGTGAAAATTGAAAAATTTTTTTAGTTTACAATATTGGTTTTTGTGAAATTTTACAAGGTTCTACCTATCTCCAGCACATCGAATTCGTCTATATCTACACTTCCTATGGCTTGAAGGCATTCTTCACTAGGCATTTCGCCCAATTCCTTAAGATTCACGCCTTTTTCTTCTTCCAAACCTTTAAGGAAGTACTTGAAGTCGGGTCCCAGTTCGTCTTTTATCCAGTAACCTCTGCCAATGTGTTTAAGATCGTCCTGGTTGAATTCTGCGGTTAATGCCTTTATTTTCCCAAGTAAATGCTCCGATGGTTGTTTGAAACTCCCCATCTCCAGTGCAGTGTAGGTATAAAGTGGTATATCTAATGTTCTGGCCAGTTCTCTTTGGGTTGTCTTTGTATACTTACGGTACCCTAAAAGTAGGTACCTTAAATCTTCTTCCATTTTTTCGACCTCCTTTTATTTTGCTGATAATGGTATGCTCTGCTTCTTATAAATACTTTTCTTAAAAAAAGTATTACTAAATTTTATTTCAACTATAAATGAATCATACTCCTATTTTAGTGAAGTTGTAGGAGCAATCTAATAGATAAAAAACCTCATTGAACGGGTTTATTTTAAATTTTTTACTTCCATAAGCTTTTAACAATGAAATAGGGTCAAATTACTCTTTTAAAAGAAATTTCATGTTGATTCACCTAATAATACTTTTGCACTGGAAAAAATAGCCTATCGTAATATTTTTTTTATAGATAGTTATTTATAGACTGTTTTTGTTATCTTATTAACAGAAGGGTTTAGCTTATGTTTAACAGTTTAGCGACCAGAATCCAGATATTTATCTTACCTGATAATTATTTACGCTCTGTTAATGATTCCTTCAAGAATAGCTGATAAAATGTCAAATTCACAGATATGTAGATAAAAAAACAAGATAGAAGGGTGTTTAATGAAAAAAACTACCTTGGACATAGTAACTGGATCGATCTTCCTTACCCTGTATCTTCTTTACCTGATGGTCACAGAAGATTACTTCAATCCTATCTTCCTATTTTTCGCTGTTTTTGGTTCTGTAGAATTGGTAACCGGTATATTCAGCCTAAAGGGATACTACCAAAAAAGGATGTACATTGGATCTTTAACTGCTCTTCTGCTTTTAATATTAATATCGAGCTTTATCCCGGTATATTTATCACCTGATACATATAATTTATTCATTTTCTTGCTGTGGGCAATAATAATCATATTAGCTATATACAAATTAGCTCGTAATGAGATAAAATCTCTAAAACTAATACAAAAATACAGGAAAACCTTGGAAACAAACCCTGATGACTTTAAAATTTGGAATAACTATGGAATAGCCCTTAAAAAAATTAAGGAATATAAAAGGGCGGTAGAAGCCTATGATAAAGCTCTGGAAATAAACCCGGGATATACAACTGCCATGTATAACAAGGGAATAGCCCTGGCAGAGGGGAGTAAATATAAAAAAGCCATTGAAACCTATGATCAGGTGCTGGAAATGGATCCAGATGATGTTAATGCGTGGATCAATAAAGGCAATAGTCTGGCATCCATAGGTAAATTTAAAGAAGCAATGGAGTGTTACGATAGAGTATTGAAAATAGATCCTGAGAATACGAAAGCAAAGTTCAATAAAGGGATTATGCAGGAATAAAAAAAATAGACGGTGTTTTAAATGGAATATCGACACATACCATTTATTACCCTATCAGAAATAGCACCACGGGTTTGAATAACTCTTTCCTACTGTAATTTTAAATGTAGAGGATGTTTCAGTCCAGCTAGAGGTATCAAAGGGAAAAATATGAGTGTTGATGAACTGGTGAACCTGGTAAAAAAAGCTTCCCTGGACTACTATCAAAAATTGCCCCAGGAGGTCATAATAACCGGAGGGGAACCCACTCTGAATCGTAATTACCTAGTTGATCTGATTTCTAAACTAAATTTCAGTTATGTGGTAATGGAAACCAATGGCTACTTTTTAGATGAAGAATACGTTGATGAGTTAATCAAAGCCGGATTGAAGGAGATAATGCTGGATTTGAAGGCCTATGATGAAGGACTGCACAAACAGTATACTGGTTTTTCGAATCGTTCCATACTACAAAACGCAAGGGCAATTCATAGGAAAATCAAGCTCGTCATCAAAACAGTTTACATACCGGTGATAGTAGATGGGTCTGAAATAGAAGATATTGCCATGTTCATTTCAACTATAGATCCAGAAATAGAATACAGGATAAATGATTTTAAACCTTCAAAGGGCATATCCAGAACTCCCACCAGCCAGGAAATGGAGAATGCCTATTTAGGGGCTAAAAAGTATTTAAAAAATGTTATACTAAGTAGGAGTTGTAGAAGGGAAGGAATAGCTCCAAGAAAGTTTAGCTGGATAACCGTATTTTCCGATGGGACCTTCCAGAGGAGATCGTTGGGGGATTATCGGGGTTAACAATCTTTATATAGTAGGAAAGATTGCATAAAAATTAATATACATTAACTTGGAGAATTAAGATGCATATTCCTGATGGTTCATTCCTTTATGGCAATGTATTATATATGGATTAATAATCTTCATAGCATGGATTTTTACCCTTAAATGGGTGGTGGAAAGCCTAATTAAATTGGAAAAGGAAAAACCAACCGATAAGAGGATATTTTCATATATACTCCTATTTTTGTTCCTAACATTATTTGCCTTTGTGATACAGGCCTTCAACATACCAGTACCCTTCGGAACCAGTGCTGGCCTGGTTGGTGCTGCTTTAATAGCCATAATACTTCGAAGTCCGTGGGGAGCGGTTCTGGTTTTGACTCCGGTGATCCTAGTTCAGGGTTTGTTCTTTGGAGACGGGGGTCTGACGGTTCTGGGTGCAAACATACTCAATATTGGTGTCATAGCTGGCTTCACTGGGTTTTATATCTATAAGTTGGCCAAACCATTGGGAAAAATACCAAGAGCATTGGTAGGTGGATTTTTTGCTGGATTATTATCACTGGTTGTAACATCTGCGGCAGTAGCAGTGGAGATGTGGCTTGCTGGTACTTTCCCACTGGTGGAAGGACTTATTTTTATGACTTTCTATCATGCAATAATGGGAGTTGTTGAAGGAATAATGACCATGGTGGGTTGTGTTTTGCTTATGGTTTTAAGATCCGAAGGAAAATCCCAAAAGAGCAAAGATATTGGTCTATAAGATACGCTTTGTGGTATCTTTTTTATTCTGGAAGATTTTCACTAGTGCTGGTGAGTTTGACATGTTCTACTCCTTTGAGTCTTTTGATTTTTTCGGTGAGGTTGCGAATGTTTTTCACGTCTCCCCTTACCACTATGACTTCCTGACAGTATTTTTCCCCTATGTCCATGCGCATAACTGCTTTAATTTCTTTTCTAAATTCGTGTTGAATGTCTACCAGATCTTCCAAGACTCCAGTGTAGTGGTATTTGAAAATTACAGCTATTGTACCCGTTCTTTGCCCTTCCATCTCCCTCATCCACTGATAACGGAGTATATAATCCTGCAAGGCATCTCTGATTCCCTTAGATCTTGAATTGTAACCCCTGTCCTGTAAAACTTCATCAAAGTCTTTAAGCAGCTTTCGGGGTAAGGACATGCTAATTCTCATCATGTATTAAATCCCTCCTTAAATATGACATAAACATCCCCTCCGTGTTCATAAAAAATAGGAATTAACTATTACAATTTTCTTCTTTTTTAGTAATAAATATTTCTTCTCAAAAAGGTTAAAGGGTTCTGCGTAACTTATATGGCTGTAATATCTTAAAATTGAACAAAAGCTACCAAAATAAATATTAAACAGATAAATAAATTGTTTTATTATGGTAATTAAGGAGGAGTGAAAACGTGCACAACCATGAAAAACCGGAAAGTCATCTCTGTTACAAGCTTGGTAAGGTTAACCGTAAAAATTTACAGGCAGTGTGAGGGCGAATTAGCCCAGTTTAATATCACTCCCGCCCAATGAATTAAGCTTTAAGGGCGTCTTCCACCCTATCCCCTATTATATCGGCGATCCTTGGATCAGGACCAAATGGTTCGATGTAGACGATTTCCCCTTCAAATTTAATATCTTCCTGTTTCAGTTTTTTGTAACCAGCATCTTCACGTGGTTTACTTAAACCCAGCATGTAGGTAATGTCCTGTTTGGTGTGAACGCCGTGTGCTATGAAAAGAGGTACAGCAATAATTTTACTAACACCCTTTTTTGCCAGGGTATTTATGGCAGTACGTATAGTTGGCTTTTCTACATTCATAAATCCCACTTCCACAGGGAAATCTGACCTTTCCTTATACTTGTGAGCCAGTTCGAGTATCACTTTTCTTCCGTAGGGTAAACTACTCCCATGTCCGATGAGTAAAATGCCAGTACTTTCCTTTGAGTGTGAATCTTTCTCCATTATATGTCCTCCGTCTGTGATAAGAATTATATGAGTAATAAACTCTGTAAATAGTTTATTATAATTTCGGTTCTATTAGACCATATGGAAGGTCATCATATTTAAAGATAGTTTAAAGCTTGTTTGGGTAATACTCAATTTTTCTTGAATTTTTTGGTGGATTAAATCATTGAAGCCCATTAAAACTCAAAATAAATTATAAAAATGTTTTTAAGAGGCAAGAAAAAAGATGGACTCTAAAATTTCTTTTAAATTTTTAAAAGAGGATCGATGATCTGCTAAATATGAAAAATATGTTTAAATGTTTTGAATACCGGTTATGAAAAATATTAAATATAATGAATAAAATATGAAGAAATATCAACCAATAACATTTGATTAAACCAGGTGAAAGAGTCCTTCCACTACTGTAAATATGCTCCAACCTGGTTTATCCACATAAATTTAGGTGATTTAATGAATAAAGTAATAATACCTGTTTTAATCATAATTTTGGCCGTAGTGGCGATTTCTGGCTGTACTGAACAGGCACAAAATAAAACCTACTCTGCAAATGGAGTAACCTTTCAGTACCCTGAAAACTGGACTGAATTGAATGAAACTGAATATCAGACCCTTGATTTGGGAAGTAATATTGAAGTGATATTCATTTTAGGCAATGAACAGACTGCTTTGACTTTTGAAAAAGTTATTCCCGGCCAAAATCAGGTGCTGAATACCTTACCTGGATGGGCTCAAGCAATAAAGTCTATGTTATCTTCTAGAGGGGCCCAACTTTTATCTGAGAAAAATTTAACTGTATCTGGAGTCGATGCTTATCAACTCAGGTTCAGGTCTAGCGATGGATATTACTATACCAGTACGGCATTTATAAAAAATGATACAGGCTATGTATTAATGTATACCAGCACTTCCAACGAAACAAAAACCTTGGACAATATATTGAACAGTTTCCAAATGGAATAAAGAGATTTCCAGATACTATAAAAGGGTTATACGATCTTCCGGATCAACACTGAAGTGTTGTTAACTTTACCGGTAGGTAGGATCATGACTTCCTTATGGAAGCCTCGTGTGGCTTTCTCTGTAACTGGAGAGTATAGAATGGCCCTCATTCCGGTGTAGGTCCGGTAGATGATGGGGGTTACTGTATCCACGATCTCCCACAGGTTGGTGAACACCCGCTCCTTTGGCTCAGCCAGGGCAGCCACCATTATCACTGTGTAGTCTATATCCCGTACACTGGTTTCGTCTCCTGTTACGACCTCGATTTCAGATTCCAGCTCCAGTTTCTCAAGCACCTGCAGGGATAACTCTGCCACCTCTGGCTCTATCTCCACACTCACACACCGGGATCCATATAGTTTGTTGAATAGGATCAGGGTCAGAGGGAGCGGTCCTCCGCCTATAAATACCACCTTCTGTTCTGGGGTGAATTTCACCAGTTGATTCTCGTTTTTTATAAGTCCCTGGTAACGGGGGTAGAAGTGGAATGATTCCAGGGTTGCCCAGGGGTCATCCGACCCTAATATGGCCTTTGCATTTTCAGTTTCCAGTCTGGCCCCAAATTTCACGTAAAATTTCCTGATTATTTTCAGGGCTTCGTTCATCTGTTCATCGTCCAGGATGTGCTTGGCCGAGTCGAAATCGATTTCCTGATCATGGGCGATTTCTTCCACAGAATCCATGAGGGGTATGATCTCATCCATGGGCATTTCTTCCAGTTTGTAATCGTCGTATTCTTTTAAAGAATTAGCTATGGCCTTAATTTTATCCCAGTATTTATAACAACTCATATTCTGGTATCTCCTGAATCAGTGATATTAAATAGAAAAAGCAGTGAGTATGGGGTTAGCTTTTTTTCTAAATTTCGCCTGTAAGAAAGTAAAGTGATCAACTATCGCTTATTATTCTATTTCCTTTTATAATATAAAAATTCAATTATTACTATTTAAGTAAAATAAGGTCTGGAAATAATACTGAAATAGAATCCCCTAATAGTTAGAAAGTTTAAAGATAATTGAATCCATCTTCTATTTATTTCAGGGAACATCCTATGGTCCATTATTTTTTCTTAGATAATCATTTAAAACAGCTGAAATATATTTGAAACCTTTTTTTATTCCCATTTTTGTCTTTAAGTAATTGGGATGGACAAGGCGCTGTGAAGTTAGCGTAATACCCGAAGTGGTAACAACAATGGATTTTGGCGGATTATTACAACACATCACCCACCAATACCAACCATGGCCCTAATACCAAATATCTGACCTGTTATATCTCTTACTGCTCTGGTCATTAAGACTACTATCGTTGGTTTTCATCGTAAACAATCGTTTTGTACTTGATTTGCTGTTTTAATACTTTTTTATTATTTTCTACCTTTTTATTACTTTAAGTATTATATTAACCCTTTTTTATTACTCCAAATTTAAAAACATATCTTTATATAGTAAATGATTTTCATTTATAAAATAATTGATATTCATAATATGAACATAGTTCATTTTTGATGAAACAAAATTAGAAGAGGTGTAAAAGTAATGCCGACCTATGAAGACAGAATAGATCTCTATGGCGCAGATGGAAAGCTTTTAGAGGAAGATGTTCCTTTAGAAGCCATAAGTCCAATGTTAAACCCTACGATGGAGAAGATAGTCCACGAAGTCAAGCGTTCCGTAGCAGTAAACCTATCCGGAATAGAAAGTGCACTGGAAAAAGCAGCTTACGGTGGTAAATCCAATTTTATCCCAGGAAGGGAACTGAAACTACCCATTGTAGAAAATGTGAACGTACTTTCAGAGAAAATTGAAAAGATGATCCGTATCCATGATGAGGACGACTTCAACCTCAAACTCATCAACAAAGGGAACCAGCTCCTGGTCCAGCTACCATCCCCGAGGATGAAAATGGCTGCAGACTACACAGTCTCCACCCTGGTCACTGGATCAGCAGTTATCCAGGCCATCATCGACACCTTTGATGTGGACAAATTCAACGCATCCGCAGTGAAAACCGCAGTTTTAGGCAGATACCCCCAGACAGTTGATTTTGCAGGGGCAAACATCACCGCCTTACTGGGTCCACCACAGATGCTGGAAGGTGTGGGTTACGGTCTTAGAAACATCACAGCCAACCACGTGGTAGCCATAACCAAGAAAAACACATTAAACGCTGTAGCATTATCTTCACTTTTAGAACAAACAGCTAACTTCGAAATGGGCGATGCCCTAGGAGCATTCGAAAGATTCCACCTATTAGGACTGGCCTACCAGGGTCTGAATGCCAACAATCTGGTGTTTGATCTGGTTAAGGAAAATGGTAAGGGAACTGTGGGCACCGTTGTAACCTCCCTGGTGGAACGAGCACGGGATGATGGAGTTATCAAAGTAGCCAAAACCATGCCCTCAGGATATAAAATCTACGAACCAGTTGATTGGGCGTTATGGAATGCATATGCTGCATCTGGGCTCATAAGCTCAGTCATCGTCAACATAGGTGCATCCAGAGCTGCTCAGGGAATTGCATCCACCATCCTGTACTACAACGACATACTGGAATTTGAAACCAGCCTACCCGGTGTGGACTACGGCCGTGTAGAAGGAACCGGTGTGGGAATGAGCTTCTTCTCTCACTCCATATATGGAGGGGGAGGTCCCGGAATCTTCCACGGAAACCACGTAGTAACCAGGCACAGTAAAGGATTCGCAGTACCCTGTTCCACAGCAGCAATGTGTTTAGACGCAGGAACTCAGATGTTCTCCCCAGAAGCAACATCTGGAATGGTAGGAACCATCTACAGCGATATTGAATATTTCAAAGAACCCCTCCGCTATGTGGCTGACGGAGCTCGCCAAATAAAAGACCAAGTATAGATAGGAGATTTTTTATGGATGAAATCAAGGCAGTTGATGTAAAAATATTCCCCCACCGGCGTCTGAAACCAGAAACCACCGAGAAAATCTTAAATGATCTACTGGACCTCGATGGAGTTTTAAGATTCCTGGTTAACGGAGAATCCCTACCTAAAGTAGTGGGATATGGTCCGGCAAGGGGGACCAGCGTCAATCATCCTGATAGAAAGATCATTACCGTAAAAGGAGCAAAAATTGAACTCTTAGTTTCTGTTGGAGACATAATAGTCACAGTAAATCACGAGAACCTGGAAAAATTCCTGGAAAAAACAGAATCCCTCCTAGATGAAACCTTAAACTTTGATTATGATATAAGGACAGGTATTTTCACCAGAACAGAGATTACTGTGACAGACTATTTGAAAATAAGATATGGTATCGATGAAAACGTTGATCCCAGCCTTATAGGAATAGTAGACCCTAAGGCAAATTCCAAAGAAACTGTGAAGTTAATAGGTGATTAAATATGTCATACAAACCCCAGTACACCCCAGGAGAAACAAAAATAGCTCAAAACCGTAGGAACCATATGGATCCTGATTTTGAGATGAAAAAGATTAGAAATATCAACGATGAAGATATAGTTAGCGTTTTAGGTCATAGAAATCCTGGAGAAAACTACAAGTCAGTCCATCCACCCCTGGATGAAATGGATTTCGAAGAAGACCCCATGAAAGAACTGGTAGAACCCATCCCCGGAGCAAAGGAGGGAGCAAGAACCAGATACGTCCAGTTTACAGATTCCATGTACAATGCCCCGGCACACCCCTACGACCGGGCCAGGACCTACATGTCCCGTTTCAGGGGAGTGGACACCGGAACCCTATCTGGAAGACAGGTTATTGAAATCAGAGAACAGGACTTGGAGGCAATTTCAAAACTATTACTGGAGACAGAATTTTTCGACCCGGCAAAAACTGGTTTAAGAGGAGCAACCGTCCACGGCCACTCCCTCCGACTGGATGAAAACGGGCTGATGTTCGATGCACTGCAGAGATACGTCTTTGATGAAGAAACCGGTAAAGTATTCTACGTCAAGGACCAGGTAGGAAGACCCCTGGATAAACCGGTGGATGTGGGAGAACCACTGGATGACGAACACCTTGAAGAAATCACCACCATCTACCGCAGTGACAACGTAAGCATGAGAGAAGATAAAGAAGCCATCGAAGCAGTTTTAACTATCCACGAAGCAAGAACTGATGGTGGTTTTGGATTAGAAGTTTTCAAAGAAGATTTAAAACGTAAACTGGGTGATAGCAAATGAACGATGAAAAGAAGCTGTTTTTAAAGGCCCTGAAAGGGAAGTTTAACGAGGATCCCAAACAAACCCACACCGACTTTTACTGTTTCGGAGGCTGGAAACAGTCCCCTCGAAAGAGAGAATTCGATGAATATGCAAAAAAGATTGAAAAAGAAAGGGGAGACCTCCCATTTTACAATCCAGACATTGGAGTTCCCCTGGGGCAGCGTAAATTAATGGCCTACAAGGTTTCCGGTACAGACACCTATGTGGAAGGAGATGACCTCCATTTCTGTAACAACGCAGCCATACAGCAACTACTGGACGATATAAAAAGAACCATCATCGTGGGTATGGACACCGCCCACTCCGTTTTAGAGAAACGGTTAGGCGTGGAGGTTACACCGGAAACCATAAACGAGTACATGGAAACCATAAACCACGCACTTCCCGGCGGAGCCGTAGTCCAGGAACACATGGTAGAAGTCCACCCCGGACTGGTAGGGGACTGCTACGCTAAAATATTCACTGGAGATGATACACTGGCCGATGAACTGGACTCCAGGTTCCTGATTAACATCAACAAGGAATTCCCAGAAGAACAGGCCGAAATGCTGAAAAAGTACATAGGCAGCAAGACCTACCAGATCAGCAGGGTACCTTCAATGGTCGTACGGGTCTGTGACGGAGGTACAGTTTCCAGATGGTCCGCCATGCAGATCGGTATGAGTTTCATAGCCGCCTACAAACTATGTGCCGGTGAAGCAGCCATAGCCGACTTTTCATACGCAGCTAAACACGCCGACGTCATAGAGATGGGAACCATCCTCCCGGCAAGGAGAGCCAGGGGACCTAACGAGCCAGGAGGTGTGGCCTTCGGAGTGATGGCCGATATGGTGCAGACATCCCGGGTATCAAACGACCCTGCAGAGGTAACCCTGGAAGTAATCGCTGCAGCAGCCACCATCTACGACCAGATATGGCTGGGTTCTTACATGTCTGGTGGAGTGGGCTTCACACAGTACGCCACAGCGGCATACACCGATGATATCCTGGATGATTTCATATACTATGGAATGGAATACGTGGATGAAAAATATGGTATCTGCGGAACCGAGCCCAGTGCAGATGTGGTTCATGACATAGCTTCAGAGGTAACTCTCTATGGACTGGAGCAGTACGAATACCCGGCACTCCTGGAAGACCATTTTGGAGGTTCACAGCGAGCCGCCGTTGTTTCTGCTGCAGCCGGGTGTTCGGTTGCCTTCGCCACAGGAAATTCCAACGCCGGAATCAATGGATGGTACCTGAGTCAGATCTTACACAAGGAAACCCACAGCCGACTTGGTTTCTATGGCTACGACCTGCAGGACCAGTGCGGAGCATCCAACTCCCTCTCCATCAGAAGCGATGAAGGTCTCATCCACGAACTACGTGGTCCTAACTACCCCAACTATGCCATGAATGTGGGCCACCAGCCAGAATACGCCGGTATAGCCCAGGCACCACACGCAGCCAGGGGAGATGCATTCTGTGTAAACCCCCTCATAAAGGTTGCCTTTGCAGATAATAACCTGACATTCGACTTCAAACATCCCCGGAAGTCCATTGCAAAAGGTGCACTTAGAGAGTTCCTGCCAAGTGGTGAAAGGGACTTAATCAGTCCAGTTGGATAGGGATTAAGTTTAACAGGGATTGAAAAATCCCCAATTATTTTTTTTTAAATATAGGATAGAATTATTTTCCTAAAACTAGTTTTCAAAATTACCGACTGCAAGGCCAATGAAATGGTGGTTGTGACTTTTTACTCCAACCATATTATCGATAGATTTAAAATATGATGAATTGATTATATTTCTATAACAGATTCCATGATTGGTGGACTATGATGAATTCAATTTGATAGGATAGAAAATAAGGGGTTATGGTGAAGTTGCATGTCCGTCATTAAAAGAAGGGAAAGGGAAAAAAGGCAGAGAGAAAACGCTATAATCAACGCCGCTGAAAAGTTATTCTTCTCTAAAGGATATGATGAAGTTTCCATGAACGACATAGCCAGGGAGGTAGAACTGAGCACAGCCACCCTGTATCTTTACTTTCAAAACAAAGAATCGCTATACTTCGCCATTGTACTTCGCGGTACCGGGATTCTAAATGAAATGATCAAGCAAGGAGTGGCTACAGCAAAAACAGGCATCGATAAAGTAGCCGCGTTTAGAAAAGCTTATTATGACTTCACCAATGAGTATCCAGATTACATTAAGATCTACAACTACTTCCAGTCAGGACGGTTTAACATAGCCAGTAAAAATAAGGAACAGGAAGAACTCGATGATGAGAAAAAGAACCTGCCCATGCCCTATGCTGGTGAGTACACTCAACAAATACTCGGGCTACGTAAGGAAAGGTTTAAAATTCTCTGCAACTCAGTTAAGGAGGGTATCGATGACGGAACCATCCAATCAGATGTTGATCCAGTGGAGATAGCAGTTTTGCTCTCAGCCATCTCCAAAAGTCTCTCCAAAATGCCACCAGATCATGAGAAATTACTGGAAAGACGGAAGATTTCCCATGATAAATATTTCACTGACATGGGGGAATTGATCAACCGCATGATCGGAAGAGGGTAGTTCGAGCTAACCCCTATCTGTAAAATATTAAAACTAGGTTCTTTAATTCTAATCATCAGGCAGGTTAGTCCAGGGCTCTAAAATCACAGCGGGGCAGTGACGATTTTCTGGACAGTCTCCGCAGTTTCTAGGTTTACGGTAACATCCTGCCAGGTTTAAATGATGGTAAAGAGTTTCTAAGCCATTGTTACTCATTTGTTCGGTCATCTGACTTCCACCAGGGTGATAACCAGAATAATCAACGTTTTCAAGGCCTAGTTTTTTACAATCTTCCACTAACTCTTGCATCAGGGAGCGCGTAGGGGCAGGGTGATAGTAAAGCAGGAAGTGTGGCCTGAAACCCACCAAACGGTAATGGATGGATGGCTCGATGTCCCATATAAACCGGGCGATTTTAAGGATTTCTTCATGGTTTATCCCGGGGATAACCACGGTACGGAATACCCGGATTTTTTCTGGACGTTTCCTGGCCAACCACTCGGCATTCTCCAGGACAGGCTCTGAAGGTGCTCCGGTAAGGGCCTGATGCAGTTCGGTATCGAAGGCCTTTATTTCGAAGTTGATATAGGATGAAATTCTAGAGAGCCTTTCCATGGTTTCTCTGGTGATGAATCCGTTGGTGGCCAGGCCCACATCCAGCTGGTGGGGACTCTCCGGACTTTCCAATAGGGAAATCCTTTGTTTTTCCAGTTGGGGACTTTCTTGTTTTTCCAGACCAGAAATTTCCTTGTTTAGAAGTCCCACTACCGCCTCCAGGTAGGGTGTATGGATTGATGGTTCTCCACCGGTGAAACTCAACTTGTTTATGGACATATCCTGGGCATACTGGCTTTTAAATGCATGGAGGATTTCTTCGACTAAAGCAGGGGGATCCACGTATCCCCGGTACCTCCAACCGCTTTCAGGATACTGGGAGATACGGTAGGCATTACAGTAAGTGCAGAAGAAGGAACAGCCCAGCAGGGTGATGGAGTAACTCTTTAAAACCTCTGTGAAATTGGTATAGGCCACTTCTGGCATTCCAACACGGCAAACCCCTTTTTCTCCATCTAAACGGTTTATTCCACAGTCCCAGGGGCATAGATGGCAATTTTTCAGTTCCTTCAGATATTTAAAGTTCATGTTCTCCCATCGTTGGTTAAATTTTTATAGGATTAATCTATATCTTTTAATATAAATAATAATATTCGTATTACTTTATCTCTATATTTCACCTCTTTCGTAATATTATGGGAGAACTAACATGAGCTATTACAGGGCTAAAGAACTTAAAAAACAGGATATATACCTTTATAATGTACAGGGATTCCTTTTTAACATGATCGATGATGAATTTGGCTACGGATACGTAGCTAGCTACCATCAGGACATCATAGACATGGAATCTTATTACATACTTCCAGATAAAAACAATTTCTACATGGCCATCAATCAAAAAACCGGTAGAATAATAGGAAGTATGGGAATAAGAGCCTATGATAGGGATTTTAGAATGTTCAAAGATGTTTACAGTCCAAAAACCACAGCCAGTATCTGGAGAGTCTTTGTGGACCGGCCCTGGCGCAGGAATGGAGTAGCTTCAACACTGGTGGAATTGGGGGAAGGTTTCTGCCGTAAAAAGGGATACGAGAAAATCTACCTCCACACCCAGAAAACTGTGGAGGGATCACTGGATTTCTGGCTTTCCAGGGGTTATAAAATAGTGGACGATACCGAGAATCAATTAAAAACAGTTCACATGGAGAAAAAGTTATAAAAAAGATTTTGTTTGGAAAATGGAAAGTGGAACATGGAAATCATCAAGAAATTTCTATCAGATTAATTCTCACCAGACTTCTCAATGAAAATCTCCAGTTTACCATCTATGTTAACCACGGTTTTTACCGTTAAAATAGAATCATCCACATAAAGAAGGGTATCTATTGTCTTTGCCTTTGGAAAACTCAGTAAACTTACATTTTTTATGCCTTCCATTTTTAGTTTTCTCAGCTTTTCATCAACGTTAGATGTACGGTTTTGATTCTCCATACATACCACTTCCTTTACCAAATCGTCAGCCGCCAACCATGATCAACTTACCAGTGGCCGGGTCTTTGTAGACGGTACCCATCTCCACGTATCCTTCACCTGATCCGGAAGAGGTTTGGGGTGTTTCATTTAATTCCTTACCCATCTGTACTTCAGCGGCCTTTTTCATGGCTTCCATGGTTTGCTGCTTTTCTTCTGGACTGGAATCGGCGAATACCACGCTCTGCATGTTCCAGGACACTACCAGGAAAATTAGGAATCCCACGGAAAGGACCAGCATGGCATCCACCAAGTTGGTAGATCCAGCCATTGGATCCTCTTCATTTTGCGATAACAGTCGTCGTCTTCGCCTGAGCATTATCTAAAACCTCCAGTACTGATTCTGCAAGGGTCTCTAAAGTGGATAGGTTGTCTTCGTACCACCTTCTCCTTATCTTGGATACAACATAAGCTATTCCCCCAGCTGCTAAACCAACAACGGTGGTATCGAAGGCTATTATTATGGCCTGCGCCAGAGCGTTTATATCTCCAGCTCCTAGAGCGGCTAGGCCGGGCCCCATTGGGATTAAAGTCCCCATTAAACCAAGAGTTGGACCTAACCTGGTTACGATATCTGTTTTTTCAAGACTCTTAGCTGCCTTTAACTCTTCACTTTCTATCAACTTCCTGGCTAAAGCTTCTCTGGATTTGGGGCCAATCTTTGGGGTGGAAACTATCTTTATTAGAACCTCTTTACTACTGGTTGGCAGTCCACTTTCATTCACTTTTTCAATTATCTGCTCTGGTGTGCCTGGATTTGATATATCTTCAATTAATTTCCCTGTTTTTTCAGTACCGAACCGGATCCTGCTTGAATGCTCTGAAATCAGACCTCCAAAGGTAATTATGGCGTACACCATGAAGGCCAGAAGACCCACGATCACCGGTATAAGAAGGCTCTGCGAAATAACGTGTAAGACTGAACCTAACATTTCACTTCCTGGAATTGCTACCAAAGTTATCACCGTTTTAATTTTTATTGTATAAGATTACTGGTTTTTTTATTTACATACACTCCAAGGATAATTAAGCCTACTAACCCTATTAATGCATAGATTATGGTTTCAATGGAGGGTATGGTCATAGGACTCATTTCACTGGATAATACAGTGGCTATGTTGGGGATCACGATGGCCGATGCTAAGAAGTAAAAGCCCATGAACATCATGAAGTTCCCTAGAACTAGGGGGAAGGGTTTTTTAATAAATCGAACGATGGTGTTCGAAAACAGATAAAAAACACCTATCAGTACAGACAGGGCGACAGCAGAATACTGGCCAATTACAAAGGACGAAGCCCCTATAACTGGTGACATGAGTATTATAACTGCCAGAACCGCCCCAAAACAGCATGGGCATGGTGCGATCATGGCCATACAGGTGGCCGATGCATGATTTTTCTGGTGAATCTTCCATTCTTTGACGGTGTGCCATCCGGCATAAAGAATAACCACCCCCATTATAAGGAAGATGACCGAGTTGTAATCGTACATCAACGTGTAAAGATAGTCGGTGTATTCCGCCGCAACCCGGGTGAGTATTAATATACCTAAACCATAGCCAATTGCGATTCCAGCCGCTACCTTTTTAGATAAGTTGGCAAAACCCATGGCCATGCCTATTTTGAATGCGAAAAAAAGTATCGCCGATAATATTCCCATTTGCCACAATATTTCCCACATAATAATCATCTTAAAGTTAATTTTTTTGATATTTAATAATTTCTATTTAATTTGTATTATTACTTTTTCTTTAATTTTAGGCTTGAAAGTAATACTAATTAGATGTTAATACTTAACAGGCCATTTCATACCATATTTTATTACCATATTCTGTCCATTTTTTTTAAAAAATAAAAAAAAAGGGGGGAAAATTACTTTTTTATAAGGTTCCTGATGTCGTTTCTGAAATACCCAATACCGACAAGACACATTAGAAGAATTACTCCTATTATGGCTACTACTGGCATATTGGATTGCCCTGAACTCTGGTTGCTCACTTCAGTTATTTCATGAACGTTCTGACCGTTACTGTCTGATGACTGCCCGGCCCCTGAGACTGCATTGGCTGTACTGGCTTCACCAGGTGCAGCTTGAGTGGTACTTCCCTGTGTTGATTGACTTCCCTGGTTGGGATCTGTAGTCTGTCCCGGGCTTCCTTGAACATCTATGGATATACCAGTAGCTCCTTCTAAAATATTAGCAAATTGCTGGATCTGTGCACTGCTTAAGGATGATCCCACTATCATGTAGTTGTTGAAATCCATGTTGGCACAGGTGTGGTGGCAGCAGGATACTCCGTATTTATTTACCAGGTTTATGTATTTGTCCTTCAGAGAGTTTAGAAGTGCTTCATCTGCCTTCCAGATGCCTCTTCTAGCAGCTTCAATGACCCATCCCATCATACTCTGGGTGGCGAAGGCCTGGTAATCTTCTCTCCCGGAAAACTTGGGATCCAGAAGATTTCGAGCAGCCAGGGTCCACATCGTATCACTCACACTACCGGTGGTAACATCCATGGCAAAGAGGTTCTTGTACCTTTCGGAGTATTCCATCCACCCACTGGGCGTCTCTAACAGAGCATCCCTGTAAGCAGGGTTTAAAAGCTGGGATTGTATTTCCAGTTCCATTTCCTCCTGGGTCGTCCTAGTCACCACTTTATTTTTGTTCCTGATATCCACCAGCATATCATCGGGATTACCTCCCAGACCTCGAGATGCCAGTAACATTCCACCGTACCAGTCGTAGTAGTCATCCGTATCCAGTAGTCTCCAGGTACTGTCTATATTCTGGGTTATCATGTCTGCGCTTCCCAGCAGATACTGGAAAGTATTTTTGTTTTGTTCAATGTTGACTCCGTTGGGTGTGGATTTCCATGCGTAGGATACTCTGGATGTGTAGACACTGACCAATTCAGCGGTGGTCTTCCATTTACTGGTGTTTGGTAGTAGATCTGATACTCCGGTACCTTCCAACACCATTCCTGGTAGGCCGAAGACACGGTCCAGGGAGGGGTGTTCTTTGAAGTGTTTTTTAACGTAGTTCTGTTTGGTAGTTTCACTGGGAGCTTCAGCCGCTAATTTAACTGCGTTGTTCATCAGGTTGATCCACATCTCGTTACCGGTAACTGCGGTGGTGAAGACATCTACTCTAGGCCTCTGAATGGTTTTGCCGTTGATGGTGATGGTTAAATCCTTTAATGGAATTAGAATGGATTTAGGTTTGACATCTCCATTGGTATCCCAATCTGGCATAACACCCAAGAGATACATGAATTCGGCTATGGCTATGGCGTCGGTTCGAAGTAATTCGGTACCCCACATCACCATACCCACTGTTTCCGGGAATTTACCATGTTTTAGGTAGTAGTTTGTTAAAAGTTGGTCAACCACTTTCTTGGCTGTTTCCCAGGCAGCTTTAGTGGGCATTTTTTCGGGGTTGGAAGCGTAGAAGTTCATACCGGTGGGAAGGACATCTGCATAGGAGGGGTCTGCTGCCAGTCCAGGACTAACGAACCCACCACTAAGTGCATCTAAGAGGTTCTTCCATTCCTGATTATCCCTGATCTTGGTGATGATCTCTTTACAGTACTTGAGGTCATTTAATAGGCTGGTATTTTTAACTCCTAAGCTGTTTGGGTCCTTTCCATTTGCTATCTGCCTGATGTAGGTCCTGATCCTTTTATCTATTGCTTCTATTTCATCCTCGTATTTCGGGTTCTTCTGCATATCGTAGTATCCCAGATTTATCTTTGGATATAGTACCGCTTTCATATGGTCTGTGATGCTGGTCATGGACGAGGAAATGGTGAATACCTCTTCTACCAGTTCTTCACCTGTTAAGACCTTGCCCAGGCTGTGTAAACCAAGGGGTATGATGTCGTTTTCGATTTCATGTAATTTTTCATGGATCTCTAAGAGCCATTTACTGAATGTCTGTCCTTTCTGTTGAGCGGGTAGTCCTAACTCTTTAGCTTTAGATTTGATCTGTTTTTCCAGTGCAGGTAGTATCTGGTTGTTCCCCACGTTCTTGGCGTTTTCGTACTGGTGTACCAGGTCATGGATAACAATTAAATCACCGTATAAACCTGATCTTACCATGGCCGGTGTCATGTGGTCGATTATAAGAGCACCGGCTCTGTCCTTGGCAACCATACCCTCTCCAGGATTGGAGACTATGTACGGGTTGATGTTGGGTATGTTTGCCAGTTGGAAGGGCCAGTCATCCTCCTGCAGTCCCACGTTTCTTCCAGGCAGCCATTCCAGGGTTCCATGGGTTCCCATGTGTATCATGGCGTTGGCACCATAAACATTCTCCAGCCATTTATAGAAACCAATGTACTGGTGGTGCGGGGGCAGGTAAGCATCGTGGTAATTCTCCACTTCCTCCCAGCCCCTACTGGGCTGCACTGTGATGAATACGTTACCGAACATCATGCCAGGAATAACCAGGGATCCATTGTAGGTCATAATATCTCCCACAGCAGAACCCCATTTTTTTATCACCTGCTCTTGCAGTGCTTTTGGTAGTTGATTGAACCATTTATTATATGTCGTTACATCTACCAGTTGCTTGTTAGCTTTAAGAGTTGCCAGGTTCTTCTTTACGTATTGGTTTAGAAGATTCTGTGCCCAGGTACCTTTATTAGCAAATTCTGCTACTAAAGTGTACAGTTCCTTTGCTGTGGGGATTTTCCCGGTTCCAACGTTGTAACCCTGTTCCTTTAGTTTCACCAGGAGATCATGGACACTCCCGAAAACATCCAGGTATGAGGCTTTCATCTCTGCTTTACCCGGTGGGTAACTGTAGAGAATTATGGCAATTTTTTTGTCTTTGTTGGGTAATTCTTTGAGTTTAGCCCACTTATTGGTTAAAGATACCAGTTTTTTAATTCCAGCATCTAAAGCGTGTTCTTTACCATTTTTATCGGTGTAAGATATAACGATTGGGCTTGAAACACCTTCAAAGTAGGGGAATGTCACGGCAAATGTCCATTCGTACTGAGCTCCCAGGGGATTGGTTAAACTGTCTGGGCTGAGGAGTTGAATTCCTTTGATGACCTCCAGGTTGATTCTTTCGAGTTCATCGGTGGCACCACCTGCAGAGATGTTCGCGTAGTTTAGCGACCAGGAAAACAGCGAAGTTATGGCCGACACACCCCGGGTCATTGGACCGTTTCCGTCTTTACCTAAAACCAGTTCCTCTAAAAGGGTGCTTGCTGATGGAGTATCGGCATTTTCAAACAAATTAAACACTGCCCGTCCCTGGCGTTCGTACTCTCTGATGAGTTTATCGATGGTTTCCCCACCAGGAGTGTAGCTTACGATTACTATGAAGGGGCTTTTTATTGATTTATGTTTATTGTACCATGTTTCAAACTCCTTATATATGCTGTTGCGTGTTGGAATCCATTTATTGTATTCTGCTTCCCAGTTTAAGCTACCATAAGCAGTGAATCCTGGTTTTGATTCTATCCATGTTTTTAATTGCTTCTGAGTAGGAGCTGCCGGTGTGGTTTTGGTAGGATAATCCGGGTGGTACAGTCCCCAACTGGGGGCAGACATAGATGGACCTTTCCCGTTTTTAGTGGGGTTAGTAGTTGTCTCCCCTAATAAATAGTAGATATACTCCACCATGTGCTTTAGATTTGTTTGTGCGACTGTTCCAGAAGCTAATTTATAGTAAGAAGCTATGTAAGTGTTTTCCAGGGTATTTTCTGTGTCGCTGGTATCATGACCACCTAAGAGGTGCAATCCATCTCCACCATAACTATCGCTATCTGTATCACAGGGATATCCGAAGGCACTGGAAATTTTATAGTTTAAATTGGCCGGGCTTTTAAGTAGCTCATCGTACCAGGTATCCCACATACCCGAGCCAGGCATGGCCATGTTGATGTAGGCGAAGTTCACGTACTTCATGATCCAGTCTTCAGGGTTAGGGGCACCTGTAGAGCTTTGATAGATATTTACATAGATGAGTCTCCGGTTGTTCAGGTTCCGTACTTCCACACCCATCGCTCCATCCGAGCCCAGTATGGCGATATCCGGCAGGAAAGTGTGATTTAAGACCGCCGTTGGTACGGGTGATCCGGTGGGTGTTACGCTTGTTGTGAATTTCTTGTAGGTGGAATAGCTGATTTCAACCCGGAACTTGGTGAGCGCTGATATGAAGCTGATATCATATTTTCCCTGGGAATTGGTGGTTCCAGTGGCAATGGTCGAACCATTAGCCGGGTTTTTTATGGTAATTTTAGCACCTTTAACAGGAATGGCTTTGTTAAGGTTGGTGTAGGTTCCGGAACTTGCGTTGTAGATTTCTTTCACTGTTCCTTGTATACGGGGATCAGAATCATCCTGAGCTGCACCTGAGCTGCCATTTGAATCGTTCATCTGCAGGGTGCCTGTATTGGCGTCTCCCTGTGGATCTGCTGCTGTCACTGTTCCGCACAGTATCAGTGCGAAGATAAAGGTTGTAACTAGTAAAATCGTTTGTTTTCTCATTTTTTCACCTCCTTATAATTTTTGTATTTCAATAATACTTGAATAAAAATAAAGTAAAGTAGATATTATATTTTTCTATTTTAATTGGGAATAATTAAAGCAAAATTAAATTTGATGGCATGAAAAGATTAAAGCGTAGCCATCTTATAAAAACACATATTAAGAACGGTTTTTTTTTAAAAAAATAAAAAAAAGGAAGGTAAATTATTTTTTCAAGAAGTCCATTATACTGGTTCTGAAATACCCAACACCCACGAGACACATTAAGAGGATTACTCCTATTATGGCTACAAGCGGCGTATTAGACTGACTAGAATTCTGTTGAGATACTTCGGATATTTCATGTGCGTTTTGGCTGTTACTGTCTGATGCTTGTCCTGCTTCTGTAGATGCCGCCTGGACTGTACTGGTTTCACCTGGTGAAGTTGTTCCCTGGTCAGGATTCGTATTTTGTTCTCTGTCTTCAGGGTTTTCTTCACTGGGCGGAACTGATCCCTGATCAGGATTATCATTTTGCTCTCCGGTGTCACCAGGTACCTCAATGGTTTTACCAGTAATTCCTTCAAAGGCATCTGCAAATTGTTGAAGTTGTGCCTTGCTTAAGGAAGATCCCATCACCATGAACTCACTCAAGTCTATGTTAGAACAGGTATGATGACAACAGGTTACCCCATACTTTATCACGCTCTCAATGTATTCATTGGCGAGTTGTGTTTTCACACTTTCTGATGGATTCCAGTATCCTTTCCGAATTGCTTCAACCATTCTTGCAATCATTGACTGTTTTGCATATGGGTTGTTGGTATCAAAGAACTCTTTCATTCCTAGGTCGTATTTGTCATTGACATAAATGTCCATAACTTCATCCCACATCCATTCAGGAACTGAATCAGGGTTCGTAACTGTCCAACCCCATAGATTTTCCACACCAGAGTTCATTATGGTTGCACCGTAAGAACCCTGCTCCATCATGCCTTTTATCCATGTAGGATTGGCATTACGGGTTCTAAATTCCGTGCTTAAAAATTGATCTAAAGATTCAACTTGAGCATTGTTAGAATCCCTCAGGTTGTTCAGGTAAACTACTGGATTCTTTCCAGATGCAGTTCTCACAGCCAGCATTAAACCTCCTAGATCTGAGAAATAACCGTCACCATAGAGCAGTCCGTAATTATTTGAACTTATACTATGAGTTACCATATCAACGCCGGCAAGGTTTCTCGTGAAGATTTCCTGGAATTCTGATCCCCATGTAGTTTGGCTGTATGCGTATCCCCATCCATTTATAAACATGTTTCCGATGTCGCTTTCATCGTCCCACTGGTTACTTTGATCGATTGATGTTGAAATACTGGGTCCATAACCTCCAGGAGCAGCAGAAAATATTCTGGTCATTGAAAGTTCTTCTGCAGTAGTACTATCGTATCCCTGTGATATTAGCCAGTCATAAATAGCCTGGCTGTTTTCTTTAACATAATTGGGATATGCTGTGTCGTTTGCCTGAGCTGCCATTCGAATAGCTTGATCTAGTAAAGACATCTGGATTGGGAATGTATCCCTGTATATTCCTGATGCAATAATTAAAACATCAATTCTAGGTCTTCCCAGTTCTTCAGATGATATTAAGGATAGTTTGGTAGGCCGATTGTAACTGTCGTATTCAACCTTTACCCCAAGTAGTCTCAGGATTTCAGATTCCATAACACCCATGTGTTTCATGGTTTCAGTGGCCCAGAGGAAAACAGAAACTTTTCGAGGATACTCCCCAGTTTCTTTTAGATATTTTTGAACCAGGTCTTCTGCCATTTGCACACCAAGATCACGGGATGTTTTAATGGGAATTTCCCTGGGATCAAAGGAATACAGGTTTCTTCCAGATGGAAGAGCGTCTGGTTTTCTTATTGGATCTCCACCAGGTCCGGGAAGAACATATTTACCTTCAAGGGCATTTAACAAACTTGTTATTTCCTGATCACAACTTTGGACATTTTTAGCATGTACCAATGCCAGATTGAGGAAATTTGTCAGCTTAGCATCTGTTTTTCCTAAAACCGATTTTTGAGCCTGTTCAGCTGTTTTTCCATTGAGTATAACCATTGACAACAGCTTACTTGTTTGATTTTCGGTTATGGACTTATCCTTCAGATATTGCTTAAACTCAACTCCAAGCATAGAATTTACCATTGAAATCAAATAGGTACCATTTATACTTTCTCCAAGGGTATGGAGACCATAAGGCATATATTCATTTTTCAAACGGGTGAGATAGTCCCTAAGAGTTATTTTAAACTTATCAAAAGCTGCTACTGTAGTCACTTTGCTTAGATCAACACCTAAATCTTTACCAAGATTCAGTGTTTTACAATCGTCTAGGATCTTCTTTCTCTGGTTTTTCTTCACTGTTTCATCTGCGGCCTGGTCATATAACGTTAGTTCATTTTCTAAATTTGCTAAATCGCCATATAATCCTGCTGCAATAATCGCAGGAGTAGAATAACCAATGATTAAGGCATTTGATCGTCTTTTAGCCTGAACTGCACCTGCAGCACCATCAATGGTGTACAAATATATATGAGGCATGTCCTGAATCAGGATTGCGGGCCAGTCAGTTTTCACAGAAAGTCCATTTTGTTTTCCAGGAAGATACTCGAAGCTACCGTAGGTTCCAAAGTGTATCAGTGCGTCAGCATCATAGACCTTGTTCATCCACATGTAGAAAGCTATGTACTGGTGGGTTGGTGGCACGGTGTTGTCTGTAAATAATGCAGTTGCATTCTGGTCTTTTCCTCTCATAGGTTGCGGTGCTAGAAGTATGTTACCATATTTAATATAGGGAATAACGATGTATTTCACACCGTTCTTTTTATAGACCATAATATCGCCAGGTGGCTCTCCCCACATATCTATAACCGCTTTACGATTTGCCTGAGGTAACTGGTTGAACCACTGCATATACTGATTTAAAGGAATTAATCCTACTTTCCCGGTATTTACCATGGTTTCTAACTCGCCAGGAGCCCATACTCCAATATTCCTTCCGTAAAGCTGCATCTGGTTACGTAGTTGGCCAACTGTAGGAATTGGTCCCGTTTTGTAACCGCTCTTTTTGAGTGCCTTTAAAAAGTTCACCAAACTTTCATAGGTGTTTAAACCACCTTCATTCATCACACCTACACTATCCTTACCAGAAGTATGGTGGTAATAGATAATTGCCAGGTTTTTTGTACTGTTGCTTTCACGTCTGAGATTAATCCATGCTTTAGTCCTGCTAACTAACCAGTCGACCTGTTCAGGTATGGGAACTGTAACATAAATCTCACTATCTGGAAGTTTTACCTCTCCTGCGATTACTATAAATTCAGTAGTTCCATCCAGTTCTGGTAGGGCAATTCTGCTCCCAAGCAAGCTAGTTGGAATTCCGTCTGTGCTGTTCATCCACATTTCGGGACTGATTTGGTACATGCCGATAACAGCATTTATGACTGGCACATTCAAAGCATTCAGGTATTCAACACCATTTTCTAATGGTTGGAAACGGGAACTCTTTGTTGAAATTAAAAGGTCAATTGGTAGGTTAGTCTTTAATGTGGTGGTATTCATTATAATAGATAAAGAATCAGCCAGCATACCGAATTCACCTACACAATTAAAACCTTGTGCTTCCAGTTTGTGTATTAGGGAATCAACCCATGCCGTTGAGCCTTTTGTATAAGTATCACGATGGAAAATAATTCCTACTGTTGGTTTATTCGCGTTGTACTTGTAATGTGTGCCATTAGACTTATACCACTGTAAATAATCTGTAACACTGGCAAAAGGAACTCCCGAATCTGGATGGTATATTCCAGTTACCGGTACAGTTAATGGTGGTTGAACTGTCTCATTTAATCCAAAAAATTTGATCATTATGTATTGTAATAGTCTTTTTTCATTTTCCAACCCTCCATTATCAAAATACTGCATAATGTAAGGATGTTTGGAAAGATCAACTGTACTCAATTTCTTAGAAGTATTGGTTAGTGGCGATAATACAATAATCGTCGCATTATTCTTTTTGGCATCATTTACAGCACTTTCAACTACTGGAACATATGATTCCTGGTACAAATCAAGTATAACTAAATTTTGCTTTTTGAAATTAAGTTTTGATGGTAACTTGGTGGTTAGATAGGTGGTATAATTTACGTTAGGATATTCTTTGACCGATTCTGCCATTAATTGCTGATGGGTACCACCAGAGTAAATTGTGGTATAATTTATTTTAATATCCTCTTTATCTTTCACCACCTTTCCAGTATTTCCAGCTGATACTGCCCCACACAAGAGCAGTGCGAAAACAATTGTCGTTAATAGTAAAATCACTTGTTTTCTAATCTTTTTCACCTCCATTAATTTTTCCGTATACTATATCAAGTATACTTGAATAAAAATAAAGTAAAATAGATTATAAATTTTTCCATTTTAATTTAAAAAAATTCAAATATACTTAAATGATATAAGTCCATAAAAAACATCAGGAATAAAAAAATGTTGGTATTTAAAACGAAGGGGGAAATTACTCAGTTCCGGATATTGGCTGAGATAGCTGAGCGGAAATCTCATATCCATCAGAAGGATATCGCAGAAAAGTTGGAAATCACAGTTCAGGCTGTCTCGGAAAACATTAAAAGTTTGCTGGACGAGGGATTGGTAGAGACAAGTGGGCATGGTGACTATCGGATTACCATGAAAGGAATTGATAAGGTAAAAAATGATGTTATGAACCTTAAAAATTATACTGATGAAGTTTTGGAAATTATGAATACTTACAAATCTGTATGGCCTGCTATAGCACAGGAAAACCTAAAAAAAGGAGATGAGGTAGGGTTGCAAATGGATGAGGGAATTCTTTACGCCACAACCCGTAAAACATCAGCCTATGCAGAAGTTCTAAACACAGTTCGAAAGGGTGAAGATGTAGCATTAACCAGATTAAGGGGTATAATAGAATTAGAACCAGGAAATGTAGTGATAATTAAACTCCCCACCATGGAACAGGGAGGATCACGGGCTTGTGACCTAGACCACATTAGAAGAATATGCAAAGAGAAGGATTACAATAAGGTTGGTATAATGGGAACCGTTTCCCGGGCAGTTGTTAAGAAGTTAGGAATTAAAAGTGACTTTGAATTTGCAACACCTCAAGTTACGGTAGAGGCAGCGAAAATGGGCCTTAATGTACTGGTATTCACTGTAGGTAAAATGGCAGGCACCATAACTCGTAGACTGGATAATGAAGAGATTAAATACGTCGTTGAAGATGTCAGAAAACAATAATAACCAAAATTCTAATTCAAAAATTTCCAAAATTTAAATCTGTTCTATTGGATTAATGCCTAGTTCAATAAAAAAAATAAAAAGAGGGGAAATTATTTTCTTATGCGGCTTATGATGTCGTTTCTGAAATATCCTACACCAACGAGGCATAGTAAGAGGATTACTCCTATTATAGCTACGAGTGGTGTGTTGGATTGGCTAGAATTCTGTTGAGATACTTCGGATATTTCATGTGTGTTTTGGCTGTTACTGTCTGATGCTTGTCCTGCTTCTGTAGATGCCGCCTGGACTGTACTGGCTTCACCTGGTGAGGTTGTTCCCTGGTCAGGATTTGTACTTTGTCCGTTGTCTTCTGTGTTTTCTTCACTAGGTGGAATAGTTCCCTGGTCAGGATTGTTATTTTGTCCGGGATTTCCTGGAATCTTTATGGTTTGACCGGTAGCTCCTTCAAAGGCATCTGCAAACTGCTGAAGTTGTGCCCTGCTTAAAGAAGATCCCATCACCATGAACTCACTTAAATCCAGGTTGGCGCAGGTATGATGGCAACAGGTTACCCCATACTTTATCACACTTTCGATGTATTCATTGGCGAGTGCTGTTTTCACTGCTGTTGATGGATTCCAGTTGCCTTTTCGGATTGCTTCACTCATTCTAGCAAGTATAGCCTGTTTTGCGTAAGGGCTGTTGGTGTTGAAATACTCTTTTAAGCCGAGATTGTTCTTGTCCAGAATATATGTTTCATATATCTGGTTCCAGGTGTTTTCTGTGATTAAATCGGGTACTTCAATGTCCCAATCCCATATTGTTTCTACAAATTCTTCCATGTTCTTTGCACCGGCGTAACCATGTTCCATCATCCCTTCAATCCATTTAGGGTTCAGATATCGGGTTCTGAGCTCTCTGTTCAAGGCGTGGTTCAATGTTTCTACACTGGGTTTACTTTGGTCCCTGAGGTTGTTTATATACAGATCAGGTGTTACTCCAGAAATACTCCTAACTGCTAGGGCAAGACCTCCAAGATAACTATCAACTCCCTGATCAAGTACACCGACAACAGTGGAGCTGGTACTGAATATTGCCACATCAACCCCATCGAGGTTTTTCCTGAACAGATCTGCCGCCTTTACATTCCAGAAGTTTGCTCCATAGATATAACTGGTTCCATCTATGTACACGTTTGCAAGGTCATCTTCATCGTCCCATTCGCTGCTTAAACCTACAACATCGCTGAGGCCTGATCCAAATCTGCCAACTTCGTGAGAGAAGATTCGGGCAGTGGAGAGGTCTTTTGCTTCAGTTGCATTGTATCCATTTTCTATTAACCATTGATAAAGTGCGTCACTGTGTTCCTTGACATAGTTTGGATATTCAATATCGTTAGCACTGGCTGCCAATTTCACAGCCTTCTCCAACAGTTCGAATTTATAGCCGAACATGTCTCTGTAAGATCCACTGGTAGTTATTATCACGTCAATTCGTGGTCGGCCTAATTCACTGGAGGGAATTAGCTCAACATCAGACCATCTGTTGTTTTTATCCCATACCGGTCGTACACCTAAAAGATACAGTATTTCTGCTTCCATCACACCCTGGTGTCTACATGTTTCTGATTTCCAGAGCACCATTGCTATCTTATCCGGGTAAGTGTTGTTGTGGTTTTCTTTGTATTCCTGTAGTTGCTGTTCAACCAGTTCTACTGCAATGTCCCATGCTTCCTTTGTAGGCATAAGTCGTCCATCAAAGCTGTAGAGATTTTTACCTGTTGGTAAAAGTTCTGGACGACCAACCAGATCACCGAATATACTGGGTTGTATGTACTGTCCATTCAGTGCATTAAGTAATTCTGAGATCTCCATTCGGGCACTTTCGTTTATCAAATCCCTGTAATCAATGGCAAGTTCCAGGTATGCTGTGATTTTAGGTGATACCTGTTTTAATACTTTGTTTTGTGCCTCTTCCGGGTTCAGACCATTGAGCAGGACTTCTGTCAGTAACTTTGTGGTTACCCCCTGCAGTGAGGTTATGGTCGACACATCTTCCTGGAAAGAATCGCCAAACATGGATTCCACCATTGCCACCAGGCTTTCATTGGTAGGGGCCTGGCCCAGTATGTGCAAACCATACGGTATGTAACTGACTTTAATTTCATTGAGATATTCATCCAGTTCCTGAATGAAATTTTTGAAGGCTGTGGTATCGTTGAGTGTTGAAAGATCAACATTAAGGTCTTGATCAAGGCCTAATCTCTTACATTCGCTAATTATGGTCTGTTTGTACTCTTCTTTCAGTGCATCTTCTTCCTGAACCTGATTGTACAGGGTGATTTTTTGTTGTAATGCGGATAAATCTCCATACAGGTCCGATGGAACCATGGTTGGGGGTAAGTGGCTTACAATAACAAAACCACCCCTTCTTTTGTGTGTTTCGGGATTGAAATAGAGAGGGAATGGTCGCAGGTTTATCATGTCATCCAGTAGTATACCGTTCCAATCATCTTTACCCAGACCCACCTGTTTACCGGCTATTCCAGGGAAAGGAGACCACATCTGCACAAAGGCATCAGCACCGAATATCTTATTCATGGCCAGATAGAAGGCTATGTACTGGTGGTGTGGTGGTATTTCACCCTGATCTGTGGAGAAAGTGCCGTTTTCTTCATATAGTTCCCATGCAAAACCTGGTCTGATTGGGTAGGGTGTTATGATCACATTTCCCAGTCGGATGACCGGGATTACAATGTATCTTTTCCCGTTACTGTCCTCCCAGACCATTAAATCTCCAGGTGGTTCTCCCCAGTATTTTATCACTTCTTCCTGTCTCTGTAGGGGAAGTTCTTTGAACCAGGATAGATATGTTTTTTCTGGTACCAGTATAGGGTTTCCAGTCTTCACCAGTTTATCCAGTTCGCCTGGTGCCCAGGGGCCAACGTTCCTACCAAAATTAACCATTAATTCAGTTAAGGTTTCTAAATCGGATATTGATCCACCCAGGTTGTATCCTTGTTTTTGCATCTCCTTTAACAGGTTTATTATGCTTGCGGGTACATCCAGATAGTATTCCATTTCTGTCCCCATGTTTGCCTTTCCACCGCCATCATTGTAGTAGGTGATAACCACCTTTTTTTCAGAATTATTCATATGGCGTAATTTTGCCCAAGCAATGGCTCTATCAGTGATATAATCGATCTGGGAGTCGATGGGTTCGTAATGGTATGTACCTGTTGTTGTATCATCTATTATCCTTGCATAAACAACTATTGGTTCGATGAGACCATAAATTTCTGACAAACCAATGTAAGGTACCTGATGAGGGGACACACCTTCTTTACCGTTTTCCCATTCCTCTGGAGATTCATAATAGAGTCCTACCCCATATAGTATGGGAACATCCAGGAACTTGAAATTCTCTGCTTCATTCTGGACATTGTACATTATGGAGATTATAACATCCACCAGAGGTTTACCCTCTTTAGTGAAAAACTCATCAACATCCCACTGGCTCGACCCATAAACAGGTATTACGTTGCAGCCCTTCTCTTCCAGAGTTTTAATTATGTGATCTGTTGCTTTGGTGTTGTTGCTGGTTATATGGCTCATGGAAGTGATGATTCCCACGGTAGTTTTTGTTGGATCGTAGGTATGGTTGGCATCTGAATTTTTATACCATTCCAGGTAATCTTTCGTATTTTTAAATATTATTGGTGCATCTGGATGGTATATGCCTATAGTGGGTATGGTTTCTGGTGGTTCAACCGTTGCGTTTAACCCGCAAAACTTGTTTCCCAGATATAATAGGAGATTTCGTAGGTTTTTTTCAGTTCCATAACTCCAATACTTTGTAATCTCAGGATACTCATTTAAATCAACGTTACCAGGACTTAAATTAACTGGATTAATAACTATCACATTGGTATACTGTTTTGCATCATCTAACTTTGATTTTAGGCCCGGTGCTCCTGAATTCCAACCACATGCAAAAACCACATCATAATTTCTGAGATTTATGTTTGCAGGTATCTTCTCTTCATCAGTTATGGTTGGATCAGTGGTAGTGGTACCGGCATATACACTGACATTCAGTGATTCATTGAGTTTTTTTCCTTCTTCTTTAAATGTCTGGTGATAGTAAGAGGACTGGCTAATGACGTTTAAGATCACAATTTTTGGGGTCTCCACTGTAGTTTCATTCACTGGATCTGCTGCAGAAATCGTTCCACATAGTAAGAATACACAAATGAGAGTCGCTGTTAATAAAATCACTTGTTTTCTCATCTTTTTCACCTCCTTTCTTTTTTAAGCGTGTTTGAAAACTAATTCAAATCGCTGAAAAAGAATATCGTTGATTCCTCATTTAACTTTTTCCATTTTAATTGATAAAAATTAAAGTAAAATTTAAATAGTGGAAAATGTCCATGAAAGTTTGACAATATAAGATTAAGAGGATAGAGTTGACTTATGAAACTCACAATAATTCATCCAGCAGTTTACGTGATTTATTACTTACTCCTGGTGATACTGGCCTTTCTTTACAATGATCCTTACTACATGATCTCCTTTTTAATCTGCGTATCAGCTTTAATCATGTTACAGGGTATAAGCCGTGAATTTAAGAATGTGATCCAGTTTTTCATTCCCATGTCCTTACTTATCATCATTTTAAACCCGTTAGTGGCTCAGGTGGGGACCACCAGGATATATGTCCTGGGAAGTTACTTCATCACATTGGAGGCTCTGGTATATGGAATTTTGATGAGTCTGTCGCTCTTAATCATATTGCTACTCTTTGCTTCCTATAACCGGGCGGTTTCTTATCAGGAGATGCTGTACCTTTTTTCCAAGAGATTCCCCCATATTTCCATGATAATCGTCATGGCCCTACGATTCATACCCTTGTTGAGTTACAGGTTAACCGAGGTAAACAAAATTTCCCGGTTCAATCAGGAAAACCAGGGAAATCAAAAAACCGAATCCAGAGTAGATAAGATAAAGAAAACAGCCCAGATGTTGGCGGTTGTTGTGTCTTGGTCCCTAGAGGAGTCCATGCTCACAGCCAAATCCATGAAGGCCAGGGGATATGGTATTATGAAGAGGACCAGCTACCTGTCCTACAAGTTAAGGAAAATAGATTATCTATTTATTCTGGTCATCTCAGCCACCACCCTGATCTGTACTATGGGTCTGGCCAATGGTTTCGGAAGAATAGAAATTTATCCCACACTCCACTTTTCTGTTCATGAAAGCATGTTTAACCCCTACTATTTTTCATTTCTATTCTTACTGTTACCCCTGATTTACCTGGAATTTAAGGAGAGATTGATATGGCATTAATTGAATTTGAAAATTTCAGTTTCAGATATCCAAAACAGAAAAATGCGCTTTCTAATATAAATCTGAATGTATCTCCTGGGGAATTCGTCCTACTATGCGGTCCTTCTGGATCAGGAAAAACCACCCTGCTTGCTAACATAAAAAATGAGATAAAACCAGTCGGTGATTCTGAAGGCACCATCTACTACGATGGAGTGGATATAAGAAACCTAGAAGAGGAAAGATCAGCCTCTGAAATAGGATTCCTGTTCCAGAACCCGGAAGACCAGTTCGTATCCGATAACGTCTTACAGGAGATAGCTTTCTCCCTGGAAAACATGGGCCTCTCCACGGGGGAGATCCGTAACCGGGTGGCGGAGATGGCTGCCTTCTTTGGTCTGGATAAACACCTGTACCGGAACGTCAGCGAACTATCTGGTGGGCAAAAACAGCTGGTTAATCTATGCTCTTTACTGGTGTTGAAGCCTAAGTTACTTCTCTTAGATGAACCAACCTCACAACTGGACCCCATAGCTGCTTATGACTTCCTGTCCATACTGCGCAGATTGAACGAGGAGTTCTCCATCACCATAATGGCTACCGAACATAAAATCGATAACCTGTTTCCATTTATAGATAAAGCTGTTTTCCTAGAGGATGGATTTATCAAATACAGGGATGAACCCCGAAGAATATGTTCAGAGGCTTGGAAGAATAATATATTCAGGAATTACCTGCCATCGGTAACCAGGATACACTTCTTACTCCAATCCAAATATCAATCCCCCAACAAAGTGGAAATTCCCCTGAACATACGTGAAGGCCGTCGTTATTTGAGTCTATTGGATAATCAACTGAACGGAATTCCTCGAGCACAGTTAAATGGGGGACTAAAGTTAAATGAGGATTTAAACAGTCAGAATTCTCTAGATAAACATTCTAAAGTATTAATGGAATGTAAAGATGTCTGGTTTGGCTACGTAAAGGAACACATAGTCTTGAAGGGAATCTTTCTCCAGGTAAAGCAGGGAGAATTTCTGAGCATGCTGGGAGGAAACGGAACAGGTAAAACCACACTGCTGCAGATTCTATCCGGTCTACTTAAACCCCAGAAAGGTAAGGTTATCCATGGGAAGAATCTGACCCTGGGTTACGTTCACCAGAACCCCCTGATCCATTTCCGCCAGGAAACAGTGGAAGAAGAACTGATGGAGTTATCTGCAGAATTTGGGGAAGACGAATCCAGGTCTACTGGATTTCTGGGATTTTTATCGGAACCTTCCAGTTCTAAACCAGATGATTCTTCCAGTGATGGGAGTGTATCTGAGCAGGAAAGGGAAGAACTCATAGATTTATTCGGTCTTTCCGAACTGCTGGGTAAGCATCCCTATGATTGCAGTGGAGGGGAACAGCAGAAAATTGCCATTGCCAAGGCCCTGTTGACCAACCCGGATATTTTATTTTTGGATGAGCCTACTAAGGGGATTGATCCCGTGTCCAAGCTTCAACTGGCTGATAAACTTAAAAAATTACAGGAGAATGGTTTGACCATAGTGATGACCACCCATGACATCGAATTTGCAGCGCAATACACCGAAAGATGTGTTTTATTATTCGATGGGGGGTTACAGGTTGATGATACCCCTAAATCGGTTTTTTCCAACAACAACTTCTACACCACATTCGTTAACCGTATGGTGAAGGATTATTTGCCGGATTGTATAACTCTGGAGGGTGTGAAGGAGCAGTGGATGATTTAAAGAAATCAAATTTTGTATTTGACATTATATCGACAAAGAGGTGAATAGAAATGGATTATTTAACTTTAGGCAGTTGGATAGTGGCTTTTATAGTAATGATAGGAGTGATTCTGGCGTTTTTTAGAATTTTCGAAAAATCAAAGCCTCGTGTAGAGCACCTGGTGCTTATAGCAATTCTGGTTGCTATTTCCATTCTGGGATCGTTACCTACCGCAGCCATACCCGGGGTACAGGCTGCTTCCTTTATAATAATCATGACTGGAATAGTCTTTGGAAGGGAAACTGGATTTATAACCGGAGTTCTAACTCCCCTGGTATTGGGCCTGTTTTTGGGTTTGGGTTACTGGACCATCCTGCAGATGATCGGCTGGGGTCTGATGGGATTAACCGCAGGAATATTTCAGGTTAAACTGGAAGAAAACAGGTATCTAAGGGCCGGATTCGGTTTTGTCTGGGGATTCTTCTACGGATGGATCACCAACATCTCCATGCTACTCTTTCTAAGCAGCGTGACTCTAACTTCAGTGTTGGGTGTTTACATTGCCAGTGCACCATTTGATCTTTTACATGGAGTTACCAATGCAGTTCTGTTAATCCTGTTCTTCGGACTATTTGAGAGAATATTCAAGAGAATAAGGGATAGATATATCAATTCACCAGATGGAGAGGCTAAATCATTGAATAAACAATAAAGGACAGTTGAAATATATTTGCTAGTTAAATGCGTTACTAGTTAAATGTGTCAGATGAGTTCGAGAGTGATTATTTGTTAGATCAAAAAAGTAACGTTACAGATTTCACCGGGGAAATTGAACTTATTTATGAAATGGAAGCTGGTGAAAAGGTTTATCTGTCCAAAGATTTTATGATAGTGAAACTGCCTCGCGGGAGGAATGCACTGACCACTTCCTGGATCAATGGAGGTTACCAGGAAAACCTGGAAGCAGTCTTTAACTATCAGTTGAATCAGCAGAACATCGATGATCTGGAAACTGGCAGTGTTCGAGATTTCATGAAGGTTACAGCCAGTAGGCTTGGTTTAAATCCGGAAAAAGTAACTGGTCTGATAACTGTTGCTTCTATGAAGAATTTAGCCATAGTCAGTAAGAGTTTTAGGGATGTAAAAGTCACAGCTCTTGTAACTGCTGGAATCGAAGTTAATGGTGGTCGGGCTGGAGATCCCGCATCATATTACGAGGAAAATGGAAGATACGAATCTAAGGTGGGAACCATAAACACCATCCTGATAGTAAATGCCCGGCTCTCTGAGAGCGTACTTGCCAGGGCCATGATGACTGCAGTGGAGGCTAAGACCGTGGCACTTCAGGAGCTCATGGCCCCCAGTAAATATTCAACTGGAATAGCCACTGGTTCTGGCACCGATAAGATTTCTGTAATATCCAACCTACGAAACGAAAATGTACTAACCAACGCAGGTAAGCATTCAAAGCTGGGCGAACTTATTGGAAGATCGGTAATCGAAGCTACCACTAAAGCTCTGGCCAGGCAAAGTAACCTGACCCCTGATTCCCAGCGGGATATGCTGGTCAGATTGGAACGGTTGGGAGTGGATGAAAAACATTACTGGTCGGCTGTAAAAGGTATGGGGATCCATAAAAAGAAGGAATTTTTACATAATCTTCACCATTTTTCTAAAAATCCCTCAGTGGTAGCTATGGTTGCATCTATTCTGCATATAGTGGATGAAATCAGTTGGGGATTAATCCCAGAAGACGCAGGTAAAAGAACAGCCATTTCCATGATGATGACTCTGCCAGATCTCCTGGGAATTGAAAAAAGTAATGGTATTATGGAAATATTTAATGAAAAGGATTCTATCCTGGAAAACTGGATAAGGATCAGTTCCTGGTGTATAAACATTTAAGATAAATCTTAAAGATGGTGTCATTCCAGGTACGACTCCAGGTTTACGGTCAAATCCCTTATTTTATCTATCTTTTCTTCATCTGCCTGCCAGTATCCCCGTTTCTCTGTTTCAAGTAGTATTTCCCCCATCCTGACTGCAGCATAGGGGTTGTTCTCCCTGATTTTTTCCCGCATATCCTCGTCCAGGAGTAATTTGTCCGCTGCTTCATCGAACAACCAGTTCTCCACTTGACTGGTGGTTGCAGCAAATCCTAAAAGGTGTTCTAAACTGTTCTGGATCTTATGAGCCCCGAGGAACTCGTGTTTCAACATCCCTTCTATCCAGTCCGGATTCAAAAGCCGGGTTCTGGTGGCCCTGCCTATGACTCCTGCCAGGTCTTCAACTTGTAACTCTTCTTCAGTGCTGTCTACCACCATGATTTCTGCCTGCTCACCCTTCTGACTTTCTATGGTACGGGATAGGCCGCCTAAAAATTCATAGTAATGATCCAGATCTGTAACTTCGTATTCACTGTTATCCCTCTCCTGGGTGACCATGTCCACCCCTTTGAGTGCATGATTAAATGCTTTCACATCTCTTCGGGCGCCATCTTTCTGGTACGCGTAGCACATGCTGTCCGTGTAATTTTCCACCAGTTCTTCTTCATCTTCCCAGTTACCATTCTCTATCAGTGTCCTTACACTGGTGGCGTACTCGTCTGGGGCGGGGCCGAACACCCGGGCCAGGGCCAGGTCTCCGAATTCTTCCTGGTCCTCCAGGTAATGCTGTCGGGGATAATTTTTCTCCGGAGGCTCCTCCAGGCGAGCAACCATACGCACCGCCCTGTTGATCCAGTCTATATGGGTGGCCAGGGTATCCCGGAAGATTCCACAGATCGTAATCGTAACATCTACTCTGGGTCTTTCCATCTCCTCTGGTGGTACTATTTCTAGATTTTTAAACCAGGGTCCCTTCTGGTGTTTGATCCGCACACCCAATAAGGCCAGTATGGTGGACAGGGTGTCACCCCCAGTTTTCATAGTCTCAAAGCCCCAGAGAACAACTCCCACCCTTTGGGGGTATTCTCCATACTTTTTGTAATAGGATTCTAGGAGTAATTCAGCCGCTCTTTGACCCCGGACCTCGGCAGCTACAGTGGGTATCTGGCGGGGATCAAAGGCGTACATACTTCTTCCAGTGGGATAAACTTCCGGATCCCTTATGGGGTCACCGCCCCTGCTGGGAGTGATGTAACCCCCGTCCAGGGCATGTAAAAGACCTATGCTTTCTCGAGAGTTACCAACATCAGTTTTTATCTTCCGGATATAATCTCCATACCCATCAGGGAACCATGATGCATCCTCTCCATTCACCGTTTTCCCTAGGAGGTTTTTTATTTCAACTTCCATCTCAAAAACTGCCTGGGTGTTTTTAACGTCATCCCAGGATACCCCCTCATGTTGGGCTTGTAACTTCAGGATGGATGGATATTCCCCATCCATACGCAAGACACCAAACAGGTAGTCTACAAGCTTTTCACCCTGAATTGGTCGGTCCATGATATGGAAACCATCAGGTATTAACTTCTTTTTCATATGGTAAAGTTCCTGACTCAATTTATCAATATCAGCAGGCATATGGAGTTCATCTGCCAGTTCTATAATCAGGGATCTTGTTTTGTCATCCTTTTCTGTGTTGTACTGGTTTAAAAGTTCTTCCAGTGTCAGATAATCTTCATACAACCTGGAACTTTTCATGGGTGGTGAGGCATGTGATATGCACTGTGCATAACTACGTCTTTTAGCGATGGTTGCCTCAGACGTATTTCCTACCCAGTAATAGTAGAGGTGGGGCATGGTTCCCACCAGAATGTCTGGAAAACAATTGGAAGAAAGACCAACCTGTTTTCCCGGGGTGAATTCCAGAGTTCCATGCATTCCAAAGTGCAGTAAAGCGTCGGCCTGAAATTTTTCCTCTAAAAAATAGTAGTATGCCAAGTATTGGTGGTGAGGGGGTAAATTCCGGTCATGATATGAGTTTTCCAGGTCTTCATGCACTCCCCGGCTGGGCTGCACCCCTAAAAAGATGTTGCCCAGAAAGTACCCTGGGAGAATTATCTCATCCCCATCTACCATGATATCGCCTGGCGGCTCACCCCAATGGGAGATAACCGACTCCTGCACTATTAGGGGTAGTTGATGGAACCATGAAAGATAATCCTGGGTTTTTATCCTTAAACCTGACTTCTTATGATATTTAGGACTGTTTACAATACCTTCCTCCAGGTAGAGATCTTTAACTTTGCCTTCAGGAAGATCTAATGTGTATCCTTTCTCCTGAAGTTTACGTAGAAAAATCTCCAGGCTGGAGAAGGTGTCCAGATATCCGCTACCACTGAGATTCTCCTCCCCGGGAGGATAGTCATAGGTTAATATGGCCAGCCGTTTATCCCTGTTCTTTTTCTTCCTCAGGGCCAGCCATTTCCTGATCCGGGCAGCCAGCTTTTCCATCCTATCCGGGAGGACCTTGATGACCTTCACTCTTCCCATCTCTGGATCTTCCCTGATTTCCAGGCCCGCGGTGAAGATGGGTTCCGTTCCCCCATCGAGTTCTGGTAGGGTCACTCCCAGGATTACTTCCAGGGGGTTTAGACCATCCTCTCCCCTTTGCCAGTCCTGTAAATTGGTTTCGTATCCCCTTAAATCTATGATATATGGGACATCTTCTTCCTGGAAATAGCGGATAGTTGGCTCGGGACTTCCCCCTAGGGGGCCTCCATTTATCTGGAAGTACTGTAGATTGATGAAAAGGTCTATATCATTTAAATACTCATTCATAGCCGTCAGGTTATCGGTCACATTGGAGAAGACAGTTATGATGTTGGCGTCCTTGTGCAGATGTTCATAGATGGCTTCAGCCAGCGGACGGGTATCGTCGAAGTGCATACCCCCATAGAAAAGTACTCCCACAGTTGGTTTTTCTGGATCATAATTAATCCTCTCTTTATATTCTTCCAAACTGTGATAAGTACCCTGATAAGGGAGATATAGACCATAAAGTGGTTTTTTAATAGGAGGGCTCAGTTCTCCTATACCACTGGTCTGGGTGTAATTTTTAAGTAGGAAGAGTAGTAAGTTCTTCAGGTTTTCAGATTCATTCTGACGGTAGTATTCCCTGGCCTCGAGCCAGCGCCGGGCATCATCAAGGGCATTCTGTTCTAGGAGTTTTTCCATCTTCCCCCAGAGTATATCTTCCTTGTTGCTTTGCAAGTACTCGTCCAGGTTAAGGTTATTCTCATGGAAACGTTGTATAAGCTCCCCTCCCCTGAATTCACCCATGTTAAGCATATTGAAGAGTGGAGTGGGCCCGAAAACCAGAACAACCACTGTCCTGTCTTTTCCCTCTAAGAGATTTGGGAGCTCCCTGGTGAGCCGTACATCACCCATGATCTCCACCAATATTATGTCAGATTCGTCTATGCTTCTTGAAATGTCATCCAGGGGTACGGCAGGGTCTTCATACTCATCCAGATATATCTTCCTGATCTGGAGTAAATTTCCGTGCTGTTTTTTGATCTTCTCCACAGCTTCTTTGAGGGAGAGAGTGTTGTTGTTTGTGGTAATAACCAATATCTTCCGCATATACTATCCTCCATTTATCCGTTAACTAAGCTTTGAAATGATTCTAAACCTTTAAAATCTCCATAAAAGGTTGTAACATTCTTCTGTTAATTTTTCATCTATTATTTTCCCATTTTCCATGAAAATGAGTTTATGGGTAGTTTTAAGTAAAAATTCGATATCATGAGAGATTAAAATGAAAGATACACCATATTTCTGTAGTTTCATGATTTCTCCCACCAACTGGTTCATATGATAACTGTCCATGCCGGTGGTGGGCTCGTCCAGGATCAAAAGGTGGGGTTGGCGGGTCATGAAGGCGGATATGAGTGTTCTCTGCTTTTCACCGCTACTTAAAGAGTGGGGATGGCGGTTGCGGAGTTTTGAGAGGTTCATGGATTCTTGAATAGTTTCCACCCGGGATTCTATCTCTCCTGGGGAAAATCCTAACTCGGACAGTCCAAAGGAAAGTTCGCTATGTACCGTGTTCATGAAGAGCTGATGATCAGGATTTTGAAGCACCATACCAAGTTTATGCGCCATGGAAATCTTATTTCCACCTTGATCTTCAGGGAAAAATGAGACGGTGCCTTTATCAGGTTTTAAGAGTCCGACCAGTACTTTGGCCAGGGTGGTCTTTCCTGAACCGTTGTTTCCTACTATTCCCAAAACTTCACCCTTCTTCAGAGTCAATGACACATCCTCCAAGGTAAAACCACTGGAATAATGATAAGAAAGATTATCCACTTCTAAAATCATCTCCGAAGTATTGTAAATTATATTCGAAGTATTGTAAACATTGGACTCTTTCATTCTTGTTGTTAAATGAGTGGGATTTCGAATACTATATTTTTTCATGGCTTCATGGTCATGTAAGAGTTTTTTACCTCCTTCATGGATGATTCTCCCTTTGTCCATGACGATTACCCTGTCCACCAGTTCTCGGACATGTTGGGTTCGGTGATCAATGAGGACAATGGTTTTACCCTTATTTTTAAGCCTTCCCAGTATCTGGAAGAGTTCCATCGCCCCCTGTAAGTCCAGATTTGATGTTGGTTCATCCAGAACCAGTAACTCTGGATTAAGGGAAAGATTAGCAGCGATGGCCACCCTTTGCTTTTGACCCTCAGAAAGATTGAAAACGTTGTGTTTTCTCCAGAAAGTCATTTTCACATCATTTAAGGCCTTAGAAACTCTTTTATCTATTTCTTCAGGATCCAACCCCAGGTTTTCTGGACCAAATGCCACTTCATCCTCCACCTGGAGGTTGAAGAACTGGGACTCTGGATTCTGGAATATGAAACCTATCTCCTGTGCCATTTGGAAAACCGTGAAATTTTCAGTGTTTTTACCGTTCACCACAACTTTTCCTTCCATATTACCCCCTAAGATATGGGGTATGATCCCATTGAGGGTGCAGGCCAGGGTAGATTTACCACAACCACTTTTACCTGTCACCAATACAAATTCTCCTTTATCTACATGGAGGTCTACACTATTTAGAGCTGGTTTTGAGGTGTGAGGATAACTATATTCCAGTCCTTCTATGTTGATCATTTTTCTACACCTGCAAATTTTTAAATTAAAGAAAAACTGACTTTATCCATTACCATCAAAACAGAACAGAACATGATCATGGTTAAAGAGAAAAAAAGGTCATTTCTATCAATTTCCATAATTTTTAAGCTAGATCTGCCATTTCCACCATTGAAAGCCCTGCTTTCAGCGGCAATTGCTATTTCATCAGAAAGTTTCAAGATACGAATGAAAAGGGGTATGATCATCCCCCGGTAAAGATAGGAAGGCTTACGGATGACGTCCCAGTTAGATAGATAAACCCCCCTGAGGCGGAGGGCATTGAAAATAGCTTCCGCCTCATTAGCTAGTGTAGGGATGTAACGAAGAGTTACAGTCAGGGTGAAACTCAGTGACGCAGGAAAACGCATCTTCTGCAGGGCCAGGGAAAGGTGATTGGGGGATGTTGTAAATGCAAATAACATACCAGCAGTGGCCATCACACCAAACCGAAGGAAAAACGGACTGAAATATTCCAGCGAATAAATGAAGTTCCGGGTAAGCAGGGTCATGATGGCCACAGTCAGCACTGCAAAAAGAAAAAACAGACCCAAAAACTTGGTCATCCTTTTTAGCGTTCCTGATATAGCTGAAAGGGCGAGGAGCATCATCACCAGTGTAACCAGCCATGCCATATTCTGCAGAAACACCGATAGTAGGGTTGTTCCCAGTACGAGGCCCAGTTTAATCCGGGGATCCAAGCGATGGATCACTGAATCTTCCCCCACATAACTTGTATTGTAGGAAAAAGCATTCTTCATATTCAATTTCCAATCGCTCCTGCACTCTGGAGTTCTGTGGCTATTTTTGAACCTATAAGTCCACCTGCAGCGCCCAGGATGGTGGCCAGTATTGCCGCGATTAATATCATGATTGGATTGATTATTTCGGTGGAAAATCCAAAAACCACCATTATAGTTAGAATTAACAGTGTTTCAACCATCTGGTTAACTCCACACGCTACTACAAGTGAGTTTCTGGAACCATACCTACCATAGAATATTCTAGTAATGGCATCGGCAGCTAAACCACCCAGTATAGCCGCAGGTAGGAGTGGTAGGAAGGCAGGCATTATTAGGCCAGCAACGACTCCCATTATGATGCCGATTATGGTGAAGGTTCCAACCTTAGTTACTTTAGCCAAACCCACAGCGATGATGATGCTAATGAAGAATGCCTGGCCTATTGATTTAGCACCGGGAAATGGAGTTATAGCTGCAACTCCCAGCATGATTACCATCTCTATTATGAACATCAGGGCCACGATCATGCCTATGAAAGCTAGGTCTCTGGTGGTGAAGTTTCCAAAATGTATCATCCATTTTCCTGTATTTGAAGTTTTTTTAAACATAGTTACATACTCCCTGTCCATTTAGAACCGTTTTAAGACCTTTAGATAATTTCCTCCAGATAAAAATGAGGAGAGTTAAAAGTAGAAGATATATCTTCTAATATGCCGATACTGCGTCCTCTGCTTTCAGCATTAACAAAAACAAGATTCACATCATTAACCATACTGTTAAGCAGTTTTACATCGTTTTCCAGGTTCCCTTCCATGAAAACATTGCCCCTACCATCACTTATGACGATTATAACTGGGACAGTACTTTTTTCCTTACCAGCCATCTTAAGAGCCTGATAAAGAGCAGGGGTGAAGGGTGTTTTTCCTCCGGTGGGTAATTTTTCCAGGGACTCTTCTATCCTGTTTAAATTGGAGGTGGGATGGGCCAGTACTTCGGCTTCATCACCACTGAAGGCTAGTAAAGCTACTCGATTCTTTTTTTCATATGATTCTTTTAGTAAGAGCCAAGAAAGGCTTTTTGCAAACCCTATCTTTTTATCCAGACGCATAGATGATGAAGAATCAATTAAAATGATATAAAGAGCTTCAGCCGTACTTACTCGGACCTTCTCCATAACATGCTCGGGAAGAACCATGAATTCACCTTTTCCCTTATTTTCTCTGGCGGCCTTACGCACCGTAGCATCTACTGCCATGCTTCGGGGCTTCTTACTTTCCCTGGCTTTGAGATACATCCCCCTATCACCCACTACTTTAGGGCTATTTTTACCCTGCAAACTACCCCCAGCTTCCTGTCTGATGATATCTTTTCTCAACTGGTGGTTACGGTCTATTTTAAAGATTTCTTCTGGGGGTTCGCCCTCTAGAATGTCTTCTATAGTTTCTGAAGTGAGGGGTTCTTCTTTTTGAAAGGGGAGTTGGTTAATTCTGTGGGGCAATGCCAGTAGTGCGGCTTCTTTTATATCATTCAGGTTGACCTCCTTTCGGCCGTCCAGTGCTGATAGGACCCGTGAAGTCTTCTCTAATACTATGTCTGCCCGGTGGGTTTTGATGCCCAGTCCCGCTGTGATTTCCACCATCTTTTCCAGCATTTCCTGGGGTATTTTGACTGTGGGTAGGATTTTCTGGGCGTTTATTATCTCTATTTTAAGATTTTCCTGTTTTTTATGGAATTTTTCTTCGAAGTTATCGGGGTTCTGGTCAAATTCTTGTCTGTACTTCATAATTTTAAGGCGTTCTTCCTTTGATTCCAGGGCTCTAACTTCAACAGACAGCCCAAAGCGATCCAGTATCTGGGGACGCAGTCCACCCTCTTCAGGGTTCATGGTTCCCACCAGAACAAATCTGGAAGGATGGTAGAGGGATATTCCCTCCCTCTCAACTATGTTAACACCCATAGCTGCACTGTCCAGAAGTATGTTCACCAGATGATTATCCAAGAGATTGACTTCATCTATGTAGAGGATGTTTCGATTGGCCCGAGCAAGAATACCAGGTTCGAGAGCTTTAACTCCTTCTTTAATGGCCTTTTTAATATCAATGGTTCCAATAACCATATCTTCAGTGGCTGATACAGGCATGTCTATTATTTTCATGGGGGTTTTTACTGAAGGAAGTTTTCCATTCTCATTGTATTCCTGCTGGCAAGATTGGCACATAAGAGTTCTATCCAGGGGGTGACAGTTGAAATTACACCCCTTGACAACCTGAATTTCAGGTAAAATGTGTGAAAGGGATCTAACTGCAGTGGATTTTCCAGTGCCTTTATCCCCTTTTATAAGAACTCCACCAATTGATGGGTCAATGGCATTTATTAATAAGGCTTTTTTAAGGAGTTCCTGTCCAACCAAGGCTGTGAAAGGAAAAATAACAGATTTATAATGCAATGAATCACCAGATTACTTAATTAATCATATGTTATCTCTGAGGTTGCCTGGAGGGCCTATTTAAAAAAAATTTTGAGTTGAAATTTTAGGTGGGACAGTTCTTTAAAAGAAGCCGAACGAAATCTTTAAGTTTCTCTTCTATTTTTTCCTGGTATTCTTCAGTTTCTTCACTTTCTTCCACATGGAAGATCATGGTTTCTTCTTCCACCGCTCCTGGATCGCTTTCTATGCATTCTTTAACTTTTGTTTGAATTAAATCGGGATCTTCGGTGTCGATCATGTTTATAAGCTCCAGTTGTGCCTGGAATCTTTCGATTGCTTCATCGGGTATGTTTTCGATGAAGGGAATAGCTCCAGTGGCTCCGATTATCTTCCTTTTATCTGGGTCAACACCATTTTCATGGAGAGCTACGATACTCTGGCCGGTGACGTGTCCCTGGACTTCTGATCCACAGAGAATCAGGAATCGGATGTTGGGGTTGGATATGATGTTGGCCATCATCTTCTCCACACCCAGATTCTCAGTTTTACAGGGTCCGGCAATGGCCGCCCCAGCATCTATAAGTACATTTTCGATATGTGAAGCCAGTGTTGCCCCTGCCACAGGGCTTTGAGTGTCACCTACCATGTAATCTCCATTTACCAGAGGCCATCCCTCTGGTGGTGATTTTTTTTCTACCATCTTATCACCTCTAAAATTTGTTTTTTACTTCAGGGAGTAGTATTCAACTAAACTTAAGGGTTGCTTGAATATAAATTTTTCTACTTTACTTGATAAAAATTAAAGTAAACTTTAAACTATATATAGTAGAAGAGATAAAAACTAGATTTGAAGTGTAAATACCATCTCACCCGATTTCATAAACCTCCTTAGTTGAAGATTTACGGGTGTCTGAAGGGATCTAATTAAAGATCCCTTAATTTCCTCCCTTTCCCTGGATTCAAATATAAATAATTAGATATCCATGCTGAGTATTAAAAAATGAAGAATTTCACTTAGATAGTAATAATACGAATCATATAGAAAGTATTATATATATGTAGATCCTAACCTTTACTTGTAGAAGGGAAAGAAGAGTTAAATCTTTACCATTTTTTCCTCCCTTCATCCAAACCCGTATATTTGCGGTTTTGTTTTCCATGCCAAAAGGGCATCCTAATTGGATGCCCCCACTCATTTCCACAGAAATTAGGACTATTTTAGAGATTTAATAATTAGAGATTACTTTTTTAGAGATTTATAAAAGTAGATTAATTAATGGAGAATTATACGAAAATCATTTCTTTTATGGATTTACACAAAAAAGAACCCATTTCCTAAAAAAATAAAAAAAAGGGGGGAAAAATTTTATTGCAATTTTAAACTGACTATCTAATCCTGCCTCTGAAATAACCAACTGCTACTAAACCTACCAGGAGGATCACACCTATTGTGGCAGCTATGGGCATTCCTGTATTCTGGGATTGGCTCTGTTGACCCATCTCGGTTACTTCATATGCTTTTTGCTCTCCACCTTCTGATCCAGGAGATGAGGCGGATGAAGCCTGTTCTCCTGGGCTGGTGCCTTGGGTTGATGATCCCTGACCCGTTGATTCACCAGATTGTCCCTGCTGTCCTCCTTGGGTGGGGTTTGAGTTTGGTGCAAATTCCTCACTTTTGGTGGCGTCATAGAACACGGCTTCTAACTGGGCCAGCATATCGGGGTTGATGTACTGGGTGGCCCATTTCATCATGGCGATGTTACCACAGCTGCAGTCACAGCAGGCAACTCCACTTTTAAGGATGGCGTCCGACCACACTTTAGTAATCATTTCCAAGGTGGCCTGGTCAGTCTTCCAGTAACCTTCATAAGCCGCGGTAAGAAGAGTTCCGGTTATGCTTATGAGGGCAAAGTTGTTATCACCACTCTTCAGCCATTCAGTGAGGCCCATATTATAACTGTCCCTCAGGTAGATGTCCACCAGTTTATCCCACATCCAATTTTCAATTGAACCTGGACGGGTCATCTGCCATCCGATGAAGTTGCTGAAGAATTTGGACATGTAACGGGCACCATCGTAACCATAATTCATCATCCCCTTAATCCAGTCAGGATTGTAGTTTCGGGTGATTAACTCCCGGTTAATGAACTTTTCTATGGTTATGGAGTCGGGGTTTGCCCGGTTGGAGTAGTCCAGGACGTACATGTTGGGTGCTTTGCCGTTAACATATTCCAGGGCCATGGATAATCCTCCCCAGTAGTCGAAAAAGTCGTCGTTGTCCATGACACCGTAGAGGTTGGTGTTCCTGCTGGTGAAAACTGTGTTAATACCGGTTAAGGCACGTTTAAAGACCAATGGATTGGAGGTACCCCAGTTCTTATGGCTGTACATATTTCCCATACGTTCCAGGTAGAATTCTCCCAGTTCCATCCTGTCTTCCCAGGTCCAGCTGTTGGAAATTGCCTTGGAGATTCCTGCACCATAATCACCTTCCGGTGGTGCGAATATCCGGGTTATGGCCATCTCCCCAGCCAGTTCTGGAGACATCTTCTTGGATAGGTAGTAGGCGAAATCCTCTACCCAATGCTTAGCCACGTAGTTTTGACTTAAAGATTCATATCCTGCACCATAGTATCCTATACCTTTCATTATAGGATTTAAAGCAGCGGTGAGTTTACTTCCGTATTTCTTTTTCAAAACTGGGTCGTTGATGATGGTGTAGTAAGACCTGGCCAGGGCAACTCTAAATGCATTGTCTAATAACTGGGCCTGTCTACTGTAGAGATCACGGAAGAGACCACTGGTGATTACCACCACGTCTATCCTCTTATTAACCCAGCCATCAGGCCGTACCAAGTCATCCAGTGGAATGTAAACGGGCATTTCTTTGAGTTTTTGTCCGCCCACACCGGCACTGGGTGAATCTGACCATTCAGGGTACATTCCCAGTAGGTGTAAAACTACGGAAACCAGTGCACCCTGATCTCGTGCTGTTTCCACACACCAGATACCCATGGCGATTTTTTCAGTGTTCTGTGTGATATCTTCCAGGAGCAGTAGGGTCAGTATTTTCCCGTATTCCGCAGCTGCTTTTGTGGGTAGTTCTGAGGCCTGATCATCGAAGAAATTGGTCCCTGTGGGTAGAACAGCAGGGTAAGCTACTGGATCTCCACCAGGACCGGGCATTACAAATCCTCCATTTAGAGCGTTGAGGAAACTGGTCACCTCGTTTTTTACACTCTGATTGATGGCCGAAATATAATATTTCGCCATTTTAAGGGCGTACTTAAGTTTAGTGCTCGGTTTGGAGGAGAGTGATTTAGCCACCGTGTCTACATCCTTACTTATCAGTTTTTTAACCACATCGATGCATTTAAGCTGTACTTTCTCCTTTTGAATGACGGATAATTTGCTGTAGCTCTTTTTGTACAGTATTTGAGCTATCTCGTCGTGGAGGGTGGTGTACTCAGTTGAATTTCCCACTTTAAATTCCACCGAGAGTATGGAGGTTACAAGCAGAGCGATCTGTTCAGCACTCCATTTCTGTCCTATGGCATGCAAACCATAAGGATAGAGCGTTCCCTGTAAATCTTCCAGATAGTCATCCAGTGCTTCAATTAAAACAGCATCCTTCACTTTAGATGTGTTGACTCCCACATCATAGTGGTTTTTTTGTATGATGGACTTGATCTGCTTTATTATCTTCGTTCTCTCTGTAGTAGTGGCACTATCGTAGTCATCAACCAGGGTTGCCAGGGTTCCCAAATCTCCGTAGAGGCTGGTGAAGGTCATAGGGGGAGTTAAGTGGCTTATTATAACTGCATAACCCCTTCTTTTAGCTTGTAATCCTTCAGCCAGACCGTCTGTGATGTAGAAGTATACCTGGGGTACGGTACCTACCATAACACTGGGTAGGTCCTTGGGTGAAAGAACCAGTTCTTTTCCAGGCAGCCATTCGTGTGTGGCGTGCCTTCCCAGGTAGACCATGGCATCGGTGCCCTGTTCCTGTAGATAGGCGAAGTAGGCCAGGTACTGGTGTGGAGGGGCAACTGCAGTGCTATGGTACAGTGCGTTTATGTTACCTTCCCATCCCCTCTGTGGTTCTGGGCCGATGAACACGTTGCCGAATTTTATACCAGGTATCACGAAGTATTCAACACCTTTCTTCTTCACTACCATGACGTTTCCGGGTGCTTTTCCCCATCCGTTCATTCCACTGATGTTCAGTTTGAAAAACTGGTTCTTATACTTGAGATAGGTATTGTAGTCTGCTGATTTACCTGATTTGACGTACTTTTTTAGACTGTTGGCGATGTTCTTCAGTATGGGATTTGCCTTACTGTATTTATCGTCGGGAACGAGTGCTATAACTGATGCATACCAGTTGTCTATCTTTGTAGCCATCTCTTTGGTGTATTTGAGCTTCACTGCCTGTTTACATATCTCTCCAATATAAGCCACCGGTCCTTCTGTCACCTGTAACTGGGTCATTTTATCCAGTTTGGAGAACCATTTGTTGTACTGGCTAACTGGATATAGTATGATGTTGGGGTTACTGGCCAGTTTATCCAGTTCCCCTTGAGCCCAGTTAGCCACGTTAATGCCCTGGGGTATAATGCCTTTCTCTTGATCTCCTATAATCATATCCAGTAGATCATCCTCACTTGCCGGTAGATCTTTAACGGTGTAACCTGCATTTTTCAGGATTTTAAGCAGGTTGTAGATGCTGGTTATGGTATCCAGGTAACTGGATCCCACGTTGTTTTTTCCGGGTGGGTAGTTGTAGTATATCAGGGAGATCAGTTTATCCGAGTTTTTCATGTTCTGCAGGTTAACCCAGGATGCTATTCGTTTGTTCATGAATTCTATGTTTTCTGTCTGTGGAGTGTATCCCTCTATTTGAGCTCCAGTATCCGGGTCTATCTTTACTGAAGTTCCACCTACAAAGCTATATTCGATTATTCCCTGTGCTTCCAGTATGGCCACGTGCCACCATTTACTCCCATCATCAGTGGGAAGTCCGGTGTTAGCCAGTTCCCATTCTTCATTGGTCATAACATCGGAGTGTATGGCCCTTACAACAGGCACGTTCAATGCAGAGAAGAACTTAGTTACATTACCAAATTCTGAACCTCCTACTCCGTATGCGGTCATTTCTACAATGGAATCCACATACACTTTGTATTTAGAGGGGTTTGCAATGAAACTGTCGAAATTAGGGGCGCTGGTGAAGGTTTCCACCATTATTTGCAGTTGATTGGGGGTTGCTCCTGCAGCAAAGACTGGTAAGACGTTAAGGTTCTTTGCTTCCAGGGAGTCTACGATGGCGTAGTAGGCCTGGAGTTTCTGTGAAGTTATGTACATGGTACTTTCTATTAATCCCACGGTGCCTTGCCGGTTACTTTTGACGTAGGCTTTCTTGTAATCATTTAAAGTGTACCAGCGGTATCTGTATATCCCGTATTCCTTACTTTCCGATGTGAATGTGGGTTTTTTATAAGTTACATCAAAACCGGTCAGGTTAAGTGCCCAGAGTATCTGGTTTTTCTGGTTATCCTTGTCCTGTAAAATCTTATACAGGGTTCCTGTTTCGAAGACAGTAGGGAAATTCACTGTTTTAAGGTAATTTGTAGCGTTAGTGTAAGTTGTTCCTCGTAAAGTGTTTTGATAGTAATCCAGCAACTTTGCATCGGTGAAGCCATTCAGGATTTTATCCCCTTTGAAATTGGAATATTTCATCAAAGATATACTAGAACCAGTGGTTGAAACCGGGGGTTCCAGAACCAGGAAAAGACCGTTTTTCTTGTTGGCCACTTCTGGGTATTTACTTAAAACCTTGGAAAATATGGCGGCACCATCGGTGGTTATCCAGTTTCCCATGAAAATGTCGCAGGCCTCTAGGTAAGACCTGAGTTCATCTACGCTCATGGCTTCTATCTGGCGTCCATTACGCAGTACGATGTCAACTTTGTCTCCCATTTCTTTCAGTATATCCTTAGCTGCTGTGTTCAGTACATTGATACCCGACGAGTCACTTACCATGAAAACAGTTATGCCTTTTTTGATTATGGCATTTTTGGTCAACTGGTTGTTGTTTTCATTGGACTCATCCACCTGTTTCGCGGTGTCAACAACCATTTTAAGCTTGTGACTTCCGGTAACTTTCGGCGTCCAGTTCAGTGTGAAGCTGATGGATTTTCCCACAGCTAAACTTTTGGTGGTAAAACTTCCCAGTAAAGTGGAGCCATCATAGAATTTTGTGGTGAAGGTCCCGGCATTTACCAGGCCATTGTTTTTTATAACTGCCTTTAATTGGTAGGTTTTTTTAAGTTTAGGGTTGTTTGGAAGGGTAAAGCTGCTGATGATCAGGTCTGCTTTTTGTTTTTCTACGGTAACTGTTTTGTTCAGTTGGTTGTTGTTTTCATTAGACTCAGTAACCTGTTTAAGGGCATCGACTATCACCTTCAGGGTGTGCGAACCGGTGGTGGTTGGTGTCCAGTTGAAGTTAACTGCGGTGCTGGCACCGGCACCCAGACTGGATATAGTCTTACTGGCCACTTCCTTGCTACCATCGTAGAGTTTAACTGCGAAGTTACCGGCACTACTCAGCCCATTGTTTTTAATGTTAACGCTTACAGCATGTTTCTGGTTAACTACTGGTGCGCTAGGGGGGCTAAAGCTGCTGATAATTAAATCGGGTTTTGGCACGGCTGGTTCTGTATATTTCACTGTCAACAGTGCAATGGCTATTTTATAGTAAGAACCACCCCTGTCGTAGGTTAAGGTGTTTACACCGTAACTCTGGAAGTAGTTGAGTACGTTCCATGTGTTTGAGCCACTGAAACTTGCCTGAGGATTGCTGTTGGGTAGAACATGGTTGTTGAAGGTGTAAGAACCATCTTGACTGGCCATGTGTATAGCCTTTAAAGTGGCGCTCTGCACATTGGATCCTGATGGTAAGGCACTGACAAAGTTAGTGCGGCCCACATAATCTATTCCTAACTCATCATCGGTGTAGTAATTGTCCGCATCATGACCCACATTTACCCAGTACCTGATGATATCGGAGTCTCCATCATCATAGGCAATAACTAGGGTTATATGTTTTATACGTCCGTCAAATGAGCCAGTAGTGTCTATATTGACCTTGTTATTCTGCCGTACTAAACCAGTGACATCGTACCACATGAAGTAGTCGCTGGTCACCCGGTTACAGTGGTCGTTCATGATCAGGGCGCGGGATACTCCAATTCCCATGGGGTAGGTGTATGTACTAGTTAGAAACTCGTTGGCTATATTCTGTCCGTTGAAGGTGATCTTCACATATGTATCTTTAGGCTCCTGCATATGTCCACTGTATACTCCAGTATAAAGGGTGGCTGATTTAACCTGTGCATTGCTGGGTAGAGATTTAAAATTATAAGTCACATTGGCCGGTGTTTCGCTGTTGTTAAAACCATAGTAGGTGTCTTCATAGAGACCGCCGCTTACTGTTCCATTCTTGACAGTGGTAAGGTTCTGGCCGCCTACGTATGGATCTGCAGAAGCAGTTCCGCTAATAGCGAGGACGAAGATTACAGTCAGTGTTAAAAGAGCGATACTGTTTCTAATTTTAGATGAAATCTCTTTCACTTCCTAATTAAAGTTTTAAAAATTTTGCCAATAAAATCTAGAGCAAATATGGAGTATTACGATTTTTTTAAATAAGCACGGTTTATTCATACTTAGAGGACTGTTTTCACCTCCGTTTGTTAATGTAATTAGTTAATAAAATATTAGATATTTAATACTTTTCATTTACTTTTTATTATTACTTTTTGAGTGAATTGAGTCTGGTTTGTAATACTATGATGTCTACCAGAGATAAACTAGATTAAAAAAAGTATTTTCAGGCTTGTTTAAATAAAAATAAAGTATATAAGAGATTTTCAAAAAAAACCACTCGAAGAGATCCCAATAAAAAAATAAAAAAGGGGAAAAAATAAAAATTCAATCTTTTCACGTTCTTCTGATGGTGAATTTGCTGGTGTAGGTGTTGATGGTGTTGCCGGCTGTGTCGGTGATGCTGCCTTTGGGTAAGGTGATGGTGTAGGTTAGTCTGTTTATGTAGTTACCGTTACGGGTTAAGGTTAGTGTTTTGCCGTTTATTACTTTGTATAGTGGGTTTACTCTTACTCCGTCGGGGTTGGTGACTTTGATACTGCTAAACGCGCTTCCCGCTTTGATGTTCTCACTGAAAGTGATCACTATGGCTTTATTAGCTACGTTGATTACCTTGTTGTTGGCTGGGTTAACACTGGTTATGGTGGGTTTTACGAAGTCTATTTTGAATTTGCTGGTGTAGGTGTTGATGGTGTTTCCTGCTGTGTCGGTGATGCTGCCGGTGGGTAGGGTGATGGTGTAGGTTAGTCCGTTTATGTAGTAACCGTTACGGGTTAAAGTTAGTGTTTTGCCGTTTATTACTTTGTATAGTGGGTTTACTCTTACTCCGTCGGGGTTGGTGACTTTGATACTGCTAAACGCGCTTCCCGCTTTGATGTTCTCACTGAAAGTGATCACTATGGCTTTATTAGCTACGTTGATTACCTTGTTGTTGGCTGGGTTAACACTGGTTATGGTGGGTTTTACGAAGTCTATTTTGAATTTGCTGGTGTAGGTGTTGATGGTGTTTCCTGCTGTGTCGGTGATGCTGCCGGTGGGTAGAGTGATAGTATAGGTTAGACCGTTTATGTAGTAACCGTTACGGGTTAAAGTTAGTGTTTTGCCGTTTATTACTTTGTATAGTGGGTTTACTCTTACTCCGTCGGGGTTGGTGACTTTGATACTGCTAAACGCGCTTCCCGCTTTGATGTTCTCACTGAAAGTGATCACTATGGCTTTATTAGCTACGTTGATTACCTTGTTGTTGGCTGGGTTAACACTGGTTATGGTGGGTTTTACGAAGTCTATTTTGAATTTGCTGGTGTAGGTGTTGATGGTGTTTCCTGCTGTGTCGGTGATGCTGCCGGTGGGTAGAGTGATAGTATAGGTTAGACCGTTTATATAGTTCCCGTTACGGGTTAAGGTAAGTGTTTTGCCGTTTATTACTTTGTATAGTGGATTTACAGATACTCCGTCGGGGTTGGTGACTTTGATACTGCTAAACGCACTTCCTTCTTTGATATTCTCACTGAAAGTGATTATTATAACCTTATTGGCCACGTTGATTACCTTGTTGTTGGCCGGGTCTGTGCTGGTGATGGTGGGTACTACGGTGTCTATAGTGTAAGTTTCTGTCTGTACTGGTGAAGTGTTGCCGGATCCGTCCACTGCAATGAATTTCAGGGTGGTTGCGTTTATGAGGATAGGTACGGTGTATAAGGTACTAGAGGTGGTGGGTGTGGTCCCGTCAAGGGTGTAGTAGATTCTAGGGTGGGGGTCCCGGTCGTCGGTGGCAGTTAGAGTCACATTTTGTGGGGATTTATAAGATCCGCCTGCTGGACTGGCACTAACTGTTGGTATTATAGTGTCGTTTCCAGTTAGAGTGGTTATCAGTATACTGCCAAAGACAACCATATTGTCCCCGCTTCCACTTACCATGAAACTCTGTAAGTCTGCAGTGTTAAGACCATTTATAAGAGCGCTGGTTACATCGTAGATTCTGAAACCAAGCTGTGAAGCTTTGCTGTAAGCTTTCCAGAAGCCAGTGTATTCTTCTCCGTTGAAGAAGAATTTGCTCTTACCTTCGTCACTTGCAGATGCCAGTATGGCAATGACCTGAGCATTTCCTACACCAGTCGTGTTCACATCGTTGAAGTGGGCGTGTGCGGTTCCTTCTTCGTCAGATACACTGCGGGCAGTTCCGCTGTAGAGCATGTCAGCTCCGTCGTTGATGTAAATCGTTTTATTGGTGGTGTTGGGGTCCTGGTAGACCACTATCAGGTAGCTTCCATATAGTGCGGTGGTAGCACCGCTGATGGTTCCGTTGGTTAAAGTTAGGGTGTTACCTGCCTTGTTGAAGAAGCTGGTCACGTCGTAGACCAGGAGTCCTGATGGGTAGTTGCTGCTTCCATAGCCTTTGGTGTCGCTGTAGTGTGCCAGTGCAGTTAATATGTTACCGTTGAAACTGGCCACGAAATCGGGTGTTCCCAGGAGAGTGTTCCAAGTGTAACTTTGATACAACCTAGCGCTCACCACAGTAGCACCAGGGGGTATGGGTAGATCTGTGCTGGTCCAGGAAGCAGTGTAAGGATTAGCCCAGGAACCGCTACCTCGATAAGTAGCATTTCCATTACTGTAGATCACATCGTATTTACCATTGAAGGTCTGTTTGGTGTCTATGGAATCATGTTCATCATCATCGGTGTGTTGTTTACCCTTGTAACCGTTGTTGTACACCGTTAAGTTGACGTTCAGACTGTTGTTGCTGGTGTTGGTCTCTGGTATGTTTCTATCTGGGTTGGCGTTAGCGTCAACTGGTACGCTGCTACCTCCGGTGTGGCTGGCAGTGTCCGTCACGGTTACCGTTGTGCTGGCGCCTGCTTCCAGTGCAGGAACATTTGCAGTGTAGATGGTTCCATTAACATTCACATCCACGGTGGTGGCCAGGGAAGCCACGGTACCATTGTTTTTCACAGTCACCGAGATCACGTTAGGCTCATTGGCGAACATGAATTCACCAGCACCCACGTTGGAGTTGATGGCGGTTATAATCAAGTCAGGCCCTCCGTTAACAGTAATGTAGCCGGTTTTAACCTCTTCATCACTACCCGCACTGTTTGACGCGGTTAATTTAACAGTGTAAGTGCCAAATGTCTGGTAGGTCCACTCAGGGTTCTTGGCTGTGCTGTCAACGGTTCCGTCGTTGTTGAAATCCCAACTCCAACTAGTAGCGTTGGTGGACTGGTCGGTAAATTGCACGGTTAAAGGAGCATCACCAGATAATGGTGTTCCATTGAAATCAGCCACAGGAGGCTGGTCAGCGTATTCTATTACTAGGAACTGTTGTATGGCATCCATTCCTCCGCTGGTGGTTCCTTGTATACCTGCTTCATTGTTGGTGGCGAGGAAATTTAACACATCAACTACCGCTGCTGATGCGGTGCTGCTGTTCCCTTGCCAGATTAAACTGGCTATTAGATTGCCATTCCATAGGATATTTCCTTCATCGGGTCCCCCACTTCCTGCAAAGCTGTGCAGAGTAGCAGCACTCACGTTAGTGGTGTTGATGCCGTTGAAGATGGCATATGCTGTGGCTTCCTCCAGTGTGGTTGCGTAACTGGACGCAGATACTCCTAATTCGTCACATTCTTCGTTGATGTAGATTACTTTTCTACTCATGGTAGGGTCAGAGTAGATGACTGCCAGTGTGCTGGGGTACAGGGCGTTTATATTACCTTCACCAGGCAGTGTGACCAGTGTATTGTCCCCGTTTTTGATAAACAGATTGGTCACATCTACTGCAGGATAAAGTCCATACTCGTAGTCGGAGTAGGCGCCGAAGTTACTCCAGTCCAGGTAGGGTGTTCCCAGGTTTATGGTGTTTCCGTTGAAGGTGGTTATCAGGTTGGGATATCCACCAACAGTCTGATCCCAGTTGTAGGAGAAAAAGAGTAATGCCTTTTCTATTGTAGCACCATCTGGTATAGGTAGGTTGGCTGCAGTCCAGGTTTCAGTACGATCAGTCCAGCCCACACCTTTATAGAAAGTGGATGGCTGGGTGTAGTAGACGATGTCACCACGTAGATCGAAGACGTGTTTGGTGGTGATGTCGCTCCCACCATCCCAGTACCGTTTTCCCTTATATCCATTGTATTTTAGGGGTTTGCCGGTACTGGCTTTGGTGTTATCGGCTTCGTTGGTCTCAAGGATAAGATTATCTGGATCTAATTTGGCAGTGTAGGTTACGGTTCCGCCTTCCAGATTCCTGATGGTAGGATCTATCAAGTCGATGGTGGTCTGCGCTCCACCGGCTAAACTGGCTATGGTAGTAGTAGCTACAGGCACCGTGTCAGAGACGTCACTGGCGTAAACATGAACCACGATGTTAGTGGCAGTGTCGGTTCCCTGGTTTCGGACGTTCATCACCCTTATGGAATTGGGCTCTCTGGCAAAGACCGCACTTGCAGGTACTGTATTTACCACACCGCCAATGTTTAAGTTCACATTTGGATTTACAGTAATATAATTCGTTTTAATTTCCTCGTCACTTCCACCAGGACCAGTTACAGCTAGTTTCACAGTGTAGGTACCGGCTGTGTCGTAGGTCCAGCTGGGGTTCTGAGCGGTGCTGTCGGCGGTTCCGTCATTGTTGAAGTCCCAGTTCCAACCAGTAGCATCGGTGGACTGGTCAGTAAACTGCACGGCTAGTGGTCTTAAACCGGAAGTGACGTTACTGGTGAAGCCTGCTACCGGTGCGGGTGTATTTTCCAGTTCGGCGGTTAGTATGGCAAATGCAATTTTATAGTAACCTCCCAGTCCGGTTCCACCCTCGAAGTATCTGGTGAAACCTAAACTGGTATCACTGGAACCATTCACTGAACTGGTGACATCCCAAGAGTCAGAACCGGAGTAAGAGGCCTGTACATCTGGAGTGGATCGGTCCAGTGTTTGATTGGTGAAACTTCCAGTTATCACAGCAGGGTATACACTACCATCAAGGTCAAAGTCGTTGGCAGCACTTGGGAATCCGTAGTAGCCGTTGTTGCTGGACATGTGGATCACTTTAAGGTTAGCGGATTCCACGTCGCCTGTGATATTGTTCGTGGAGAAGTTGGTATTTCCCACGTACACTTCACCGAAATAGTCTTCCTGCTGGTAACTGGCGACGTCCTGGCCGTAATTTATCCAGTATTTTATCTGGTCAGAATCTCCATCATTATAAGCTGCTATGAGGCTTATGAGTTTTATCCGGCCGTCGAAAGATCCAGTGGTAAACACACGAACGGTGTTATTCTGCTGTATTAGACTGGTGACGTCATACTTCATGAGATAATCACTGGTAACCCGGATGGTGTGATTGTTTATGATCTTGTATGGTTCACCTGTTCCTCCGCCCTGACCGGTGTTATCGTTTCCTCCATCGTAGATAAAGGTATATGGTTGTTGTATGTCGTTACTATTTTCAAGGGTGTTTCCATTGAAGTTAACGTTGGCATTCACTTTATAGTTATTTTGCATATGACCACAGTATACCGCTACATAAAGGGTTGCATTCGTGACCTGAGCATTGGTTGGTAACGACTGGAAGTTGTAGGTTATATCAGCCGTTCCACCATCGTTGTTTCCAGTCCCTCCCGGACCGTTGAAACCGTAGTAGGAGTCACTGTACACCCCACCACTTACCGTTCCATTTTGGACGGTGGTGAGAGGCTGACCCCCTAAATAGTCGTCTGCGGATGCTGATCCACACATGACCAGTGCAAAGATCAGGGTTAAAACCAGCATTACAGGTGTTTTTGCGTTCATGGATCATTCACCTCCATTAGTTTAAATAATTCCATTTTATTAATCTCCTTAATGTTTGTAGAATAAATCTCACTTTTTGAGATTTTTTATCGCATTATATAGGTTTTTTATTAGAATAAAGGCGTTGAATTTAAATAGAATAAAAGTTACAATTTTTCCATCTTTTTATTCCCACCTCCAAGTGGTTGGAAATACTCAACCACATTTTTTAGTGATTGATGGCTAGTCCAATCTAATATATAATACTTTTTAAAAGATTTTTATTATTACTTTTCGAGGGAAAACCAGCAGAAACGTAATACTAAAGAACGGGTGGTTATTAAAGTTTGGTGGATAAGTCACTGGATCGTAATAATATGCCATATATAAGATTTCAATTAACATTATCTGCCAGAATTAATATCAAAAAAAATTCAACGCACTATAATGGATGTTTATAACCTAAAATTCTGTAAAGTAGTGAAAGTCCAGATCATATACAGGAGTAATTACGATACCTGAAATTTCAACTAAAACCTGAAAACCAATCCAGAACAATCCACACAACTGAAAGTGGCATTCCATAAATGTATATAGAATTATGAAACACGACCGTTGGATTAACAGGGTTATGGAAATGAGTTTAGATTCAAGCAACCTTTTACGAAAAATTGAGGAAATGCAGAGGGAACCGGAGTACATGAAAAGAGATTTAATGCACCTGGAAGAGAAAACTACCAGGAAACCTTCGCTTTTTGTTAGTGTCAGTGGGGAGGATATCACCGATGAAATGATTGAAAAAGCCAAGAGAGAATTATTCCGTGAAGCGAGGATGTTTGATGATTCATACCATGGATACTCACATCCTCCATCGCTGAAAAGGGTAGCTTTGGTTCGGTCAGGCAAGAAAAATCACAGAAGTGAATGGATTTAAAAATCACTGGGAACGTTAGGTATTTTACTATGATCAATCTTTCGGTGATAAGATTAATTTTAAAGAAACATTTTTCATCGTTTATTATATTTTGTCTATACTATTCTGTTTTTATCTGGAGATCATCCATCGCAAACTATTTGTATAAGAACGTGTATACAATATAGTATGTCTACAAAAACTGTTTACAGCATTAGAATTCCAGTTAAGTATCGCAGGATGATGGAAGAGATGGAGGATGTTAACTGGCAGGACGAGATAAGGCAGATGTCCATTAAATTGATTCAGGATAAAAGTAAGAAAAAGCTCCTGAAAGAGGCGGAGGAGTTAAGGAAGCGTATGAAAACTGATGTAGAATCAGCAGTACTTATAAGGGAAGATAGAAATGCCAGATAGGTATGTGCTGGACTCCAGTATCATAGCCGCTATTTTTTTCCAGGAGGAAGCATCCTCCAGGGCTGTTAAGGCGGTTCAGGATCAGGATCTCCTTACCCTTGATCTGGCCCTGTCAGAGGTGGGTAATGTAGCCTGGAAAAGGATAACCCTATTTGGTGAAGATGAAGAGGTTATTGAAGAAGCCTTTAAAAAGGGTGTAAAATTTATAACCACCGCCTGTGAAGTTATAAAAACTCAGGAACTCATAGATATCTCCTTTAAGATCGCAGTCAAAGAAAAAGTTAGTTTCTACGATTCATTGTTCCTTGCAGCGGCGGAAAAAGAAGAATTACCACTTCTCACTTTGGATAAAAGACTTAAAAACACGAGTTGCATGGTGGAATTATTATAATACCCAATTTATTTTATAATTTTTTTCACATTTTTACAAAAAAATCTAAAAACTTTTCAGCAAGTTTAAAACCGGCAAATTTGTCCTGAAATCGGGTTTATCCATCCGTAAAAGTGTATATAACCATATTTTCTTAGCAATCCGCCAAAACCCTCCTGGATGAAGATACAAGGATTAATTCTGGGAAAATAGGTTAATATAAACACTAAATATTCATAGTTCTCTCATTAGAACATATGGTACTAAAATTAGAACAATTTTCTTTGGAGGGACTGGCCACTAAAAACACCTTCCGCATTTTAAGGTTGCTGGTTTTAAAACCCCACCTTTCATGGGGACTCATTGAATTGGCTCTAGAACTTCAAATAGCCAAATCCAATGTTTGAGAATAATGAATGTTCTTATAGATTATAATATTGTTCTAGTGGAAAAATCAGGGCGGAAAAAGCTATATCACGTTAATCATGAGCTGAAACTGGTGAGTATACTGTGGGAACTTTTCATGGAAGAAAAAAAGAAGAACATAAATCCTGATTTTAAAAATACAATTGATCTCTTATTTAATCAGATTAAAGAAGATGTTGAACTATTTATCCTCTTCGGTAAATTTGGCTCAGGGACTGGTCACCCGGAAAAGTGATATTGATCTCTGTGTGGTGCCACGAAACCAATATAGATATAGATAGATTTGACTTTCTACCGCGCCGATTTGAGATCCACCAGTATAGCTAGGAAGATATCAACGAACCAGTGGATTTAGTGGGGTGCTGGACGCACTCCTCAACGGCATAGTATGGAAGGAAATATTTTGAAAATACTTGCGGGAACCCGTTCTTTTTCCAAAACTTGTCTTATCTATCGTTTGAAGGAAAGCAAAGATTTTTTAGACAAATCCAGAAATCAATAATTTGTAAGGGGTATCAAGAGTGGTTTTAGTTAGAGTCTTTTTGTTGATGCCCCCTTACTAATTGGTGATGCCTCATACGACGCTTCACTGATTCGATGTGGTCCAAGGTATGGGATGGGAAATTTTATATGTGTATTCTGTAGGGCATCTTTGATACATTTGAGCGAAGAAATGATTTAGATGCCCTAACATATGCACAGTAGTTGTAGGAATCCAATGCGTGGTTTTGGATTCCTACTTTGGAGTCAATGGCTAAGTTAATAAGAAACCTTCAAATTCGGTAATAATAGTATTACTACCGTTTTTGCCACGCTTACATGGCTAGATATGTTCTCTTAGTATATAATATTTTCTATATATTTAGTATTACTAAAAGGGCTATAACAACAAATTTTTATTAATTAAATAAGTTAATATGTAGTTAAAGCTAATTTAATATAAGACGAATTATGATCACCCAAAAACAAGTAGAAGGCGTTATCTGCAACCTTTTCAAGCAAGCTGTAATAGAACTACCTTCAGATGTTCGAAAAGCTCTGGAGGAAGCCTATAAAAGGGAAGAACAGGATATTGCCCGGACAAATTTAGAGGCAGTTCTTGAGAACATCCAAGCCGCGGAGGAACTGGAAATCCCCATGTGCCAGGACACCGGTCTTCCCATCGTATTTGTGAAACTGGGAAAGTTGGAAGTGGAAAACCTCTACGAAGGCATAAGAAAGGGTGTGGAGAAGGCGACTAAGGAAATTCCCCTTAGGCCTAACGTGGTCGACCCCCTGACCCGGGTGAACACCGGTAACAACTTAGGTAGACGGATTCCCCAGGTAGATATAGAACTGGTTGAAGGAGAATACATAGAGTTCACGGTTTTTCCCAAGGGTTTTGGTTCGGAAAATAACAACGCCCTAATGATGGGACTCCCGGGTGATGGAGTGGAAGGGATCAAAAAGTTCGTGGTGGATACCGTGATAAAAGCAGGTGGAAAACCCTGCCCACCAACCGTGGTTGGCGTAGGAATTGGTGGATCATCTGATATGGCCATGAAGCTTGCAAAGAAAGCCCTGCTACGGGAAGTTGGTGTACTCCACAACGAAGAGAGAATCGCTGAACTGGAGAAAGAGATACTAAAACTAATTAATGATACAGGCATTGGGCCCATGGGCCTGGGTGGTAAGACCACTGCCCTGGATGTTAAAATAGAATACGCAGATACACATACAGCAGGCCTACCAGTGGGAGTTTGTATCCAGTGCTGGGCTGACAGGCACGCCAGTGCTGTTTTGAAGCCGTAGGTGGCAGTAATAAAAAGTTATACTTCTTTTCTTTAAGAATAAATCACATTTCTTTTTCTAATTCTTCAACGGTCTTCCCACTTAAAACAGACTCAGGCCATTCAGTTAAGATATCCCTGGTATCTCTATTCAATTCTTTCATTTTAAAAAACAACCAGAACTTCCTCCCCTCTCGCCCGGTGTGGATCAGTGCATAGGCACCCTTGAGTTTCTCTCCTTCCAGATAGAACTCCACATGACCATCTTCAATGGTCTTCTCCATGGGAACTTCTTGACCCTCCTTCTCCTTTAAGTTGCGATAGGTGCCGGTATCCCATACTATAACCGTCCCTGCACCGTAGTTTCCCTCGGGGATGATGCCTTCGAAATCTATATAGTCAACGGGATGGTCCTCGGTGGGTATGGCCAGTCGCTTCTGGGTGTAATCAACCGACGGTCCCTTGGGCACGGCCCAGGATTTTAAAACACCATCTACCTCCAGGCGGAAATCGTAGTGTAGATTCCGGGCTTTATGCTTCTGCACCACGAACCTGGGTTTCTTGGATGTTTTTTTGCTGGTGTGTGGTTCCGGGGTAACGTTGAAGTCACGTTTTTCCCTGTACTTGGTTAATTTATCTTCCATCATGATTTACTACCAGTTATCATATATGTACTTTGATTTAGAAAAACTGTTTGAAATTTGTATTTTGATTTTAAAAAGGGTTTGATGTTTGATAATTTTAAGGATTTGAAATTCAAAAAAAGGGAGGAAATGAAAGAAAAATAAAAAATTTTCTAGAGAATTTATATAGGCTGTTCACAGGTGATCATGAACACGGTCCGGTTGCCTATACTCTCCGACCGATCGGCGATCCTCTCCAGGAAACGGGCCACGAAGAGCAGGTATACCATGTAGTAAATGGCGTCTTTCTCATCGAACATGCTTTCTGTGATGTCCCGGAGGGTGGTATCGAACAGGTCGTCCACTTCATCATCATCGTGGTGCAGCTCCCGAACAGTTTCCACGTCCTGGTTTAAAAAGGAAGTGATACTCTTGCTGACCATGCTGCCCACTAGGTCGGACATATGTTCGATATCTTTTTTTGGTGTTTCCGGGATTTTTTCATCCTTTATCTGTTTGGATACTTCTGCGATGTTGGATGCCAGTCCAGTCATTCTTTTAAAATGACTTCCTACCTTTATTGATGCTTCTATGAATCTTAAATCCCTGGCAACTGGTTGTTCGGATGCTATTATGCTCATGGTTTTCTGTTCCAGCAGGTAGTTCATCCGGTCCACTTTCTCATTGATATCCATGATAGTGGCTATCTTCTCTTCATCATAATTAAACAGGACATCTATGGAGTCTTTATATGCTTCCAGGGTATATTTGCCCATTTCTTCCATGTAATCTCTTAATTCCTTCAATCTTTTCCTGAAAAATATTCTCGAGGATTTTTTTGCCATCTTCCATCTCTCCTATTTTGTATATTCCTTTATTAAAGTGTCTAAGTCATTTTCAGACGGATCTCGTATTCCATATTTGAGTAACAACTTGTCCCGGTCAACCGGATTATTTGCATCATATTTATCAATTATGAAGTCTAATTCTACAGGTAACGATAATTTACATTCCTCATTCAGTTCCAGGATGGTATTAAAAAGTTTATCATTCATCTTATAAATTTCTACCTTGGACTCGGGTCTGATCATCATCAATTTCATTGCTTTAGTTTCATAATATTCTTCCAGTGTATCTATGTCCAGGTACCATGCTCCCACTATTTTTTCTTCACTTATAAACAGGATGGATTCGTTGCCTTTATCTATAAACCTTATGTAACCTAGATCCGGTATGTGAGTTTTTTTTAAATTGCCTCTTCTCACCATTTCCGGTTCACTGGAAGGAAACCACATAATATTAAATTCACCTCATTAAAAGGTTGTGGAAAAGTTTAGTATGCATCACACGTTTCCCGACAATAGAGTAGGCTATCCTGTCGGCCATTCCCATGACGTGATGCCCCATACTGAGCAAGTTTCTCCCGACCAGGATTAAATAGGTCTGTGAGCCTCCATGGGTAAGTTCATTGTATTCGGAAAACATCTGGTTGTAGAAGTCCTGTAGATTGTTGTAATTTTTTGTGGAACGTTTCAGTAGATGTAGGTCTTGATTTATCAGGGATCCTACTCCGTCTTTGAGCATGTTCTGTACAGTCTGGGACATGAACATCAGGTGTGGGGGTTTATGGATTTTTAAATTTCTCTCTTCAGAATCTATGGTGTACCTTGAAATATAGGCAGATAAGTCGTTTATCCTCTCCAGCTCTATGGATATTCTAAGTATGGCTGCCCCCATACGGAGATCTTTAGCCACTGGCTGGTGAAGCCCCAGAACCTTCAGGCAACCATCTTCTATATTATAACTATTCTTGTTTATCTCATCGGTTGATTTGATTATCTCCCTGGCGAGTTCCACATCATCATTTATGTAACTATCTAATGCTCTATCGATCCGGTCGGTGGTTTGGTTACTGTAAATCAGGACGTCGTTGGTTAATGATTCTAATTTGTTTTCTAATACCACGTTGTACATGTTAACCCCCCAGAGTTAAAGGATGCGACCATTAAACTCATCCAAACCTACCAGTGATGTAATCCTCTGTTCGTTTATCTTCTGGTTCAATGAAGATCTTGTCGGTAAGTCCCTTTTCAACAATTTCTCCATGTAAAAAGAAGGCCGTATATTTGGAAACACGGGTAGCCTGCTGCATGTTGTGGGTTACGATGATTATGGTGAACTCATTTTTGAGTTTATGGATCAAATCCTCAATCTTAGTGGTGGATATGGGGTCTAATGCGGAGCAGGGTTCGTCCATGAGGATAACCTCGGGTTCGACAGCTATGGTCCGGGCTATGCACAGTCTCTGCTGCTGCCCACCAGAAAGTCCCATGGCAGAATCATCAAGTTTGTCCTTAACCTCATCCCATAGGGCTGCTTCTTTAAGACTGGCTTCCACCCTTCGTTCCAGGTCCTTCTTATCGTTGTTACCGTGAACTCGCAGTCCATAGGCTACATTTTCAAAGATTGATTTAGGGAAGGGGTTTGGCTTTTGGAAGACCATGCCCACCCTTTTACGGAGGTCGACCACATCTACATCAGGGTCGTAAATCTCTTTACCGTCTAAAAGGATGGTTCCTTCTTTTTTAAATGTTGGAATAACATCGTTCATCCGGTTCAACGTTCGCAAAAAGGTTGATTTACCACATCCCGACGGCCCTATCAATGAAGTTACGGCATTTCTTGGTATGTCAAGGTATACGTCCTTTAAAATGTGTGATTCATCAAAATATGTGTTTAATTCTTTAACTTCAATTATTATATTTTCCATTTCTATCTACCCATCATCTTTTTAGTGTATTTTTCCACCAGATAGTTCGTGGATATGGTTATTATTAAAATTATAAGGACCAGAACAGCCGCTGTACCATAAGCATTCGGTAGTGATACGCCCTCCGTGGCCAGAATATAAAGGTGCAACGGGAGGGGCCTTGCCGGATCCCATATGGACATAGGAATAGCCAGAGCAGCACCTACCGTGTATAATATAGCAGCTGTTTCCTCAATAGCCCTGGCCATCCCTAAAATGATACCGGTGGTGATCCCGGGTATTGCGGCTGGTATAACTACTCGATAAATGGTCTGCCACTTAGATGCTCCCAGTGCCAGACTACCTTCCTTATATGATTGTGGCACTGCTTCAATGGAGACTTCAGCAGTTCGCAGTATGGTGGGGATGGCCATCAGGGCTAAGGTCAGACCTCCGGAAAGGACTGAAAATCCCATCTGTAAGAATACCACGAAGAAGGTTAATCCAAATAAACCAAACACGATGGATGGTATGGACGCTAATGTTTCAGCTGCAAATCGTATGGCCTTCACTAAGATACTCTCCCCGGCATATTCTGCCAGCCAGATGGCAGCCAGTACGCCCAGGGGCGTGGCAACTATGAGTGCGATGAAAGTCACATAAAAAGTAGATACAATCATAGGCCAGATGCCACCAGATTCCCCAGATCCAACGGGGTTACCAAAGATGAATTCCAGAGAGAACTGGGGAAGGCCGTTCCAAAGGATGTAGCCTATTATGATGATGAGTATCACGATGGCTAGAAGGCCCACTCCCCAGAGAACTACGTTCATGATTTTCTGGGCATGGTGGGGGGAAATGATTCTGGGCATTGATATCATAAGTAACCTCCTCCCACGGTAACTTTACGTTTGTAGTTGATGTAGTTGGTGACCACCAGTAAGACTATGATCATCATGAGCAGCACTATACCGGTAGCGAATAGTGCGTTATAATGAAGCCCAAGGGCGTAACCCATCTCCAGGGCTATATTAGAGGTAAGTGCCCTGGCAGGTTCCAGTATGGAACCGGGGATTATGGGTGTGTTACCGGCTACCATGATCACGGCCATGGTTTCGCCTATGGCTCTACCCATCCCTAAGATTATCCCGGTTACTATGCCGGGTAGTGCCGCCGGGAAGATCACGTTCTTGATGGTCTGCCAGTGGGTGGCTCCCAGTGCAAGAGACGCCTCTTTATATTCCAGGGGAATGGACCTGAGGGCATCTTCAGATATACTCAGGATGGTGGGTAACACCATCACCGTCAGGATGATGGAGGCGGTTAACATACTGAAACCACTGCCTCCAAAGTGTATCCTCATGAAGGGAACCAATACTATTAAACCGAAAAAACCGTAAATAACAGAGGGGATACCGGCCAGTGTTTGTATGGTTGGCTTTAAAATCCTTCTCATGGTTTTTGGTGCAACTTCTGCCAGGAATATGGCACCAAAAATGGATAATGGAACGGCGAATATCAAGGCCAGTGCCATCATACCCAGTGATCCCACGATCATGGGGAAAACGCCGTAAATATCATAGGATGGACTCCAGTCCATTCCAAATATGAAGTTTAAAGGACCTACCTGTTCCATTGCTGGAAGGCCCTGTTGAATAACGAATCCGATTATAAGGAGTATTATAATGATAGATGATATCGCTGCCAAAAGCAGCACTTTCTCCACTAGAAATTCTTCCCAATTCCTTGCCATCGCTTGCACCTCTCAAGTGAAAATTTTTATAATGGTAATTATTCTAATGTCGGTCGTACTAATTAATTTTTTTAATTCCTCTTATGCTTTGTAGGCTGGATGGCATAAAACAGTTAATGGAGAATGTAGAAGAGTATATTTAATATGGTTGACTGACCTGTTTTCTATGGTAATAAACAGGTCTTTTCCCTTTAACATAGTGAATAATTCATTTACTTTTAAATTACCCATACCTACAGGTAGATGATCCCTTCCGAAATCATCGTAGTCGTGTAGATGTATTCCTATGAGTTTATCTTCAATTCTTTCCATCATCTGGTTTAAGGGTAATCCTAACCGTCCCAAATGTCCCACATCTAAAATATAGGAGATATCTTTACCAACGAGTTCCTCCAGTTTGTTTACGTTATCGGTGTCCTGGAATAGATAATATTTATATCCGTCAGTACACTGGTTTTCCAGACCAATGTTCAAACAGAAATCCTTTGCATAATCGTTAATTAAATGGTATGCCTCAGCAAACCTTTCAAATCCTTCATCCATTGCTGTAGGAGTTATATCATCCCTGTTTACCCATCCGCAATGCAAGACCGCGTTTTCAACTTGCAGATCATAGGAAATTCCCAGGTCTCCCAAAACCCCCAGGATGTTTCTTTTCCATTTCTTTTCATCAAATTCAGCAAGGTTGTACTGGGGAGAGATATGTAGACTGGCTTTTAAATCATATATATCTAGAAGATCCCTGGTCTGCCCGATATTGTCACGCTTTGGGATCCATTCTTTACCTATTTCCACGTAATCTACGTTTAATTTATGTAAGAAATTAAAAAAAGATTCTTGTGAGCCTTGAAAATTGTTGTAAAGAGCTACGCCAATCTTTTTCATTTAAAATTCACCTAAATTAAAATTCACTTTAAAAAAAAATAGGGTAAAGTGGGGGTTAACCCACTCATTTGTTTATAGATGAATTCAGTTATACTGGTACTGCTCCTTCTTCTTGAACGATTTTCTGTCCTTCGGAACTTAAACACCAGTTGATGAATTCCAGGGTTACACCAGTAGCTGCGCCTTTAGTCAGGAACAGGAATGGTCTCTGGATTTTGTAGGATCCATCTTTAACTGTTGCTTCTGATGGTTCTACACCATCGATTTTTACAACTTTAACACTGTCGTCCACATCGGCTAAGGACATGAAACCAATTGCGTTAGGGTTACCTGCTACAGCCTGTTTAACTGCGTCGGTTGAACTTTGTACAATGGCGGATTTGGTTATGTTTGTACCGTTTTTACCACCCATTATCAGGTCTATAAATGCATCTCTGGTACCGGATCCTTCTTCTCTGGTTACTACAGTGTAACTGCTATCGTTACCAGCGAATATTTCTTTTACCTGGTCTGCTGTTAGATCAGTGACGTTACTATCTTTGTTTACTATGATACATATACCGTCGTTTGCAATCACGTACTGTTCTATACCAGGTGCTTTGTCTGAGGACAGTTTTGAAGAGTATGTACCGATTTGTGCTGTACCATCCTGTACACTCTTAAGTCCTACAGATGAACCTCCACCTTGAACGGTTATGTTCACATCTGGATTTGCATTATGGTAAGCTTCGGCTAGCTTCTCTGCAACTGGCTGCACTGAAGTTGAACCAACGATTGTTATTTTACCTTCGGGTTTGGTAAAGGCACCTCCAGCATAGAGGGCAACACCTATTATTACTACTATTATGACAATAGCTCCGATTATGTATTTGGTATCCACAATAAATCACCTCAAACTTTACTAAACCCTCCATTACTATATAAGTGTTACTATTTGTGTTTAAAATTACACTAAATGTGTAATTCGGTCATAAAAAGACGTATGTTTATTACCCGATCTTTCTTAATTGGTGAACTCATGTGGACTTAATGCTACACCATGGGATTTTGTCTATAAAAAGTATGCCAACCACAACCGCATTATTTCCTTATTAGTGAACTAAAATAGGCTTAATGGTTAAATTTAAATATTATAGTTGTAGAATAAAATGATTTATGATAACTAAGGAAGTACTGAAGGATATAATACAACCAGTTAATCCCAGATGGAAAACATCCATAACTAAAGTGGAACCCAACCATCTTTTAACCAGAGGTTACTCACAGGAGGATTTAATAGAAAATATAACCCTCCCCGAGTTAATTTATCTACTTATAAAAGGTGAATTACCCGCCCCTAACCAGGCCCGAATGCTCCAGTCAGTACTGGTATCATTCTGCGATCATGGAATTACTCCGCCCAGTACCCAGGCTGCCAGAACCATGGCCTCAGCAGGTTCACCAGTAGCATCCTGCCTAGCCGGGGGGTTACTGGCCTTCGGTGAAAATCATGCAGGCGCCATAGAGATCTCCATGAAGGTGATGCAGGAAGCCATCAAATACAAAAACAATTCCAACTTAACCCACGACCTTCTGGCAGATAAACTGGTTAACCACTACCTGGATAATGACAAAAAAGTCCCAGGATTCGGGCACCGTTATCATAAGGAAGACCCTCGGGCATCCAAATTGATCAAACTTTCCTACAAATACGACTGTTTCGGCGATCACATGAAACTGGCCCTGTCCATGCAGGAACTTCTATGGACAAGAAAAGGGATAAAAATGAATATAGACGGGGCAAACGGTGCAATATTATCGGATATGGGATTCGACCCGAAAACAGGATGTGGATTTTTCGCCATAGGAAGATTACCAGGTCTACTAGCCCATGTTATAGAAGAAAAAAAGGAGAAGCCCTTTAAGAAGACCTTTAGTTTTGAAGAGTTATCCGTACTTTAAGTGATCCTATTCCCCTGTATCCATTGATCTGATTTTTTTAATCTAATTCTAATCAACTGATTTTTGTTTTTAATTAAGTTTTACTGGCTGATTTTATTTTTAAATTAATTTCAATTAACAATTCCTGTTTTAAATATAGTTCATCAACTGATCTTATCTTTAATATAATTCAACGCTACCTTGGTACTGTGAATTTTTATCAGGGATAGAAACGCCATGATCACACTTAAAATCGCACCAAAAATAACTATCCTGTGCATGCCGGTGGTGAAATCGTAGGCCTGGAGATTAAATAACAGGGGTGACTGGAGTGTATCGGGTGATATGGTGGAGTAGAGTATCAGCCCGGCAAATGAAACTGCAAATACCATGCCCAGATTTCGCATGGTAACGATTATACTGGAGACCATACCCGATTCACCTCGAGAGATACTGGCCATTATGGACCGGTTGTTAGGGGCCTGGAATAAAGCTGCGCCAAGGCCCAGAACTACAAACCTCCATAAAACATCACCGTAATTTGCAAATATGGTAAGATAAGACATGGAATAAAGGGCCAGGGCAAAGATAAGGGATCCAGCAAAGGCCAGATACCTCGATCCAATTTTATCGGAGATGAAACCGGAAAATGGTGCCAGTACCATCATGGCCAGTGGTGAAACGGTTAAAAGCAGCCCTATACTACCTAATGATAGATGTAAAACCTTTTGGAGATAGAAGGGCATGATGAAGAGTACCATATACATAGAAAGATAGTTAAAGAGTAGAGCGAGGTTATAGGCTGAAAATTTAGCATTCCTGAAGAGTGATAAATTTAATAAGGGATATTCAACTCTCTTTTCGTTAACGATAAATAGGATGAACGTAACCAGGGCAAAAGATCCGATTATGAGAATTTTCAGATCCAACCCGTAGGTTTGAACAAGATTCAAGCCATAAACCACGGTAAATAATGTAGTGAACTGCAAAATGGTGCCTTTTAAATCCCATTTGACCTCGTCACCATCCTTTCTTTCCAGGACCAGGTAACAGATAATCAGACTGATGATTCCCAAGGGAATGTTCACCAAAAATATGTATGTCCAGCTGCCGGCGCTTTCCAGGAATCCTCCTATGGCCGGGCCCAGAGCTAAACCAGCAGCTATGGCCATGGAATAGATTCCCAGTGCTCTACCTAGATATTCAACTGGAAATGCCCTTCTGATAATCCCAATAGACACTGAAATCATCATGGCTGCAGTGATACCCTGTAAAGCCCTGAATATTATCAGGAGATGAATTGATGGGGCTAAACTGCAAAGAACAGAGGAAAACAGGAACCCTACCGCCCCATACATGTAAAGTTTTTCCTGGCCATAGAAATCACCGAACCTGCCGAAAAAGAGCACCAGACTCAGGAGCATTATGAGATAAGCGGTTAAAACCCATTGTGAAGTAGCCACAGATGCCCCGAAGAACTCTGTTATACTGGGTAGAGACACGTTAACTATACTGGCATTTATGGGGACCATGGATGTACCCAGTGCCAGGGCTATTAAAATTTGCCACTTTTGGGTAGATGTTTGCCTCAACTGAACCCCTCCAATTTGAATTTAAATAAAATACTCTTATTTCAGTCCACCATAATAAATCTTGCTATTAGTGTACATAATTTCACATTATGTATAAATAGGGAGGGGGTACATAAATAAGATGGTGATAGAATGATTGAAATTGACTTTAACCCGGAGAATATGGAAAAATGTCTATGTGCCCAGTGTCCGGTACAGGCCAAAAGTTCGTGTGTAAAAGATCAATGGAAAGAAATGGAGGAAGCAAGTTCAGCAGATATCGATAGTGGTTTTGTGGTGGGCCCTGAAAAAGTACCCCAACTTTATTGTGCCACTGGGAAAACGATCTGCGGGGATCTGTATTTCCATGAAGAATGCCAGTGTAAAAGCTGCGATGTCTGGAAAGAGAACGACCTGGAAGCAAGGGGAGCACCAGCCTATTTCTGTAAAAATGGAGAAGCTTCTGAGTGCTGTGAAATTGATATTGGAGAAGATGAAAGCCGTGAAGCCAAATTACGGGAATTAAGAAGGACTTATTATACGCCGGTATGAAACTTATTATACGCCGTATAGAATTTTCTTATTTTTTAAAAGAAAAAGAGAAATTAATTAAATTAAAAGAAAAAAAGGATATTAATTAAACCTAAATCAACGATCCGTTGGCTATTTTCCCTATTGGGGGTTTGAATATTTTCCCCTTAAATTTAAACTCCAGAGGATAATGTGCTAAATCTGCTTTAACCCCAGTTTCTGTATTTATCATTTTAACATGTAATTCGTCTTCACCCAGTTCAATTAAATTGTATGAGGGAACGTTGGTGCCGTGTAACCTTCTGGTGGTGGCGGTTCCTGAATTTACAGTCACCAGTTCTTCCAATCTCCAGGCGTGGGGCACGTGTTTATGGCCGTTTAAAACCAGGTCGACCTTGTATTCCATTAGAATTTTTAGGATATCCCCGGCATCCAGTAAAATATTTCTCTCCCGTCCTGTGCGGGGTATGGGGAGTATATGGTGATGGAACGTCACGATTATTCGCATATCTTCTCTAACTTTCCTTAGTTCGCGAACTAACCATTCTCTCTGGTCTATTCCGATCTGTCCGTCATGAATATCTGGTTCTGAGGAATCTAATCCGATGATAACCATCCTGTTGTGCATGTCGTTGTGTATAAACCTTCTTTCGCCAATCAATCTTTTAAACTGCCGTAATCCGACATTACAGGAATCATGGTTTCCAGGCACAACATATACCTCTGCAGTGGATTTTAATTCATCGATAAATTCTTTTGCTTTAACATATTCATCTACATATCCCTGTGCAGTTATGTCTCCAGAGATTACTATCAAATCAGGATTCTCTTCACTGACCTGTTCTAATAAATTATTTTTAAGTTCTTCTGAGAACTTATATTCTTCAAAATGTAAATCAGACATCTGTGCGATTTTCTTTTTCATCTACAATTTCTCCTTTTTTTCACTTATAGTGTAAAATAAGACACTAATAGTATAAATATTTATTTTTCCAGCAACTTATCTAACCAAGTAAAAGTTCAAAGAAACTAGAATGAAAAAGTTATTTGACGTGGAAGTGCTAAGAAACTTTAAATGATTTAATAAAAACTCAAAAGTGGGTGGAAAAATTAAAAAAAAGTAAAATAAAAAGGGGATTTTAAAAAAATTACTAGAAAATTAAAATAAATAGTGGAATATTTAAAATATTATAAAAAAAACTTATTGACGTCTGAAACGCTCAGGCGTAGTGGTTCTGGGGATGTTACGATAAAATTCACCGGCTGTATCCACTATCTCCACAGAGATATCACCGATCCTTTCAAATGACTTAACCACCCGTGATAAGGACAGGTAATATGTGGAACGGTCTTTGTCCATATCATCATCCGCCATCTGGAGGGCGATGTTGTTCAGGGCCTTTTTCTGTAACTGGTGAATCCTTTCCTCATAATCCATGATTTTATCCTTATAATCTAATTCCTCATTCAGGAAAGCTTTCATGGAGTAATTAACCATTTTCCGGGAGGTTTTAAACATGGATTTCAGGGTATCCAGCATCTCCTCATCAACTTCATAACAACCACTTAAAACGAAGTTGGCTATTTGGGCGGTGTGATCAGCTATACGCTCCAGATCAAAGGCTATTTCACTAAAAACCATGGTTTTACTGAATTCAGAATAAGGATTGATGGATATAACCGTGTCTACAGAGGCACGTATTTTTTCGTGCATATTGTTGGTTACGAAATCTAATTTAAGGGCTTCGTTGGCCATTTCCTCATCGTATTTTAGGAAAGCATCGAAGGACATGTCAAACTGACTGCAGACCTGTTCGGCCATGTTTTTGAGCATTTCCTTGATTAGGAAGGTTCCAGCATGCTCCCGGGAGGTAGGTTCCTCATCGAACATCTCAGAAAACTCATCGAACTTCTTAAGATCAAGGATGTAAGCTCTCTTAACCACGCCACGTTTAACCAGAGGTTGTAATAGTTTAGTGACGTATCTACGGGTTAAACCTAATTTTTCGGCAATTTCATCCTGTGTGGATGGATTTTCATATAGTATAACATCCAGCACGGCTTTTAAAGTGTTATTTTTACCTTTAATATTCATCATATCAACTAATTTAATGTTACCTATTTATCAATTAATCCAGTTACTTATCTATCTTTTCCTCTAGACTAATATCTTTTTCTTGCTCTTCACCATTCTTATAATATACTTGAACAGAATCCCGGGCTATGGCCACAACCACGAAGGTGATGACAGCGATAATTACCAGGGAGACCAGTTCGTTTACCTGGTAGTACAGGGGTGCGTATAGCTGTGCCACCGGGTTGTTAACATCCGCAAAGCCCACCAGGAGTTTTACCACACCTACAGCCACCAGGATATATCCGTACATCTTGTTGATGTTGTAATGTTTAATGTCCGGGTAGAAACCTTGAATGATGGGGAATAAACCCATTACTATTAAACCGATGCCCATGAGCTTGAAGAGGTTGTTTCCAGTGGCGCTTTCCAGGGTGAAAAATATCTCCTGGGGGGTGTGATAAATGCTTGACAAGAGATATATCACTTCTATAGCCAGTATAACAATAAGCGGAAAAATATAAACGATTTCCCGCTCTATATTTTGTGTTTTAACATTTTCTACAGGGTTCTTTAAAAAATGGGACATTAACTGGTACAACATAGAACCTAGAACTGCCCCTAAAACCGTACCACCTATACCCAGTTGAGATGTGGTGTAGGCCACTATACCGGCGATTAAACCGGCCATTAAAATATCCAACGTCTTTGACATCTTATCATCTAAAGTAAATCCAGTTTTGTTTATTATTTCTTTTTTTTCTTAGATTATCTCAATATTTATTCTACATAGATATTCTTTACTATACAGAAAGAAAATTTATTCTTTTCTATTTTGAAGTATTTCTTACCAGAAATGTTACCTGAAAATACCAGGTTAAAATCAAATCTAAATCAAAAATAACACATTCCTTAAAAAATAAGCCTCAGGGGGGATTCGAACCCCCGACCTATGCCTTACCAAGGCATCGCTCTACCGGCTGAGCCACTGAGGCTAGAAGACTATCTTTTATTAGGTGATACCACTATTATACTTAACTATATATGGACAAATCATTTTTTCGTAAACTCTTCATATTATTATTTAAAATACTTTCCTAACCCTAAAATAGGAGTAAGTTAATTTAAGTGCAGGGGATGGGATTCGAACCCACGTAGGCCTACGCCAGAGGATCTTAAGTCCACCCCCTTTGGCCAGCTCGGGCACCCCTGCATACATCGAACTTGGGTTTACATAGTATAAGAAGTTAACGGTGATTTAAATTATTAAATTATAAGTATTTATACCATATCCATGGAATAATTGCCCCTAAAATCTCTTACCATAGCCAGTATAACAACGATTAAATAATTTATAAACCCAAACTATAATAAGATTTGAGTTGTTCTTTTAATTTTTTTCTCTGGCAATAGGGGGTTCTGGTGGTTTGATAAAATACCAACGAGATAACTGTGGTTATTGTGGGGCCTGTGTAACGGTATGCCCCCAGCAAATTCTGGAACTAACTGAAAATGAAGTAACCAAAGGTACTGGGTGTGATGAATGCGGCAATTGCACCATAATATGCCCCCTGGGAGCCTTCACCAGGGAGGATAAGCCATGAGGTATGACATAGCCCAGGAGGACGAACCATGAAATATGATGTGGTGGTGGTAGGTGGACGTATCGGGGGTTCGGTTTCTTCTCTTTTTGCATCTCGAGATGATGTGGATGTCCTGATGATTGAAAAGAGACAGGAAATTGGCACACCTGTACAGTGTGCCGAGGGAACAACCCTGTCCACTTTTAAGATCCTGGATATGAAGCCTTCTGGAAGGTTCATCAGCTCAAAAATAGAAGGTGCTACTGTTTACGCCCCGGACGGTAGGGCTCTTGATTTGGAAGAGGTGACTGGTCGTAATTTTCTGGATGGTGCTGGCTATGAAGGTTACATCTTAGATAGGAAGGTCTTTGATAAACACCTGGCCATCCAGGCAGCCAAGGCAGGGACAGATATAATGATGAAGACCACTGTAAAGGACCTGATAAGAAAGGAAGGTAAGGTGTGCGGGGTGGTGGTCAAGCACCTGGGAAAAACCATGGAGATAAAGGCCGACGTGGTCATAGCCGCCGATGGAGTCGAATCCAACATGGGCCGATTGGCCGGACTCATCAGCCCAAACAAACCCAAGGATATAGGGTCCTGTGCACAGTATGAACTGGTCGGTTTAGACATAGACCCCCACCGGCTTAACTTCTATTTCGGGAGGAAAATAGCCCCTGGGGGATATTTATGGATGTTTCCCAAGGGAGAAGACACGGTTAACGTCGGTTTAGGGGTGAGGAGCAATAAAAAGACAGCTTACCAGTATCTTAACCAGTTCATCTCCAGGTTCGACGGTGTAACCCCGGTGGAACTTAACATCGGTGGAGTTCCCCTATCAGGACCAATTGATAGGACTTATTCCGATGGTTTCCTGGTGGTAGGGGATGCAGCTGGACAGGTGGACCCCGTCACCGGGGGAGGAATACATACCACTGCCTTCTGTGCTAAAGTTGCCGGACAGGTCGCAGCAGAAGCTGCCAAAAAGGAAGACGCATCCGGTGATGTTTTGAAAAAATACGATGATCTATGGAGGGAACGGTTTGGAGAAAACCTTGAAATATCCCTTAAATATCGAAATGCCGCGGATAAATTAACTGATAAGGATATGAATGCCCTTGCAGAATTTTTAGAAAAAAATAAGATGGAAAATTTATCAAAGATTTCCGCGATAAAGTTCCTGGGAAAACACCCCAGTCTGTTGAAGTTAATTAAGGATTTCCTGTGAATCATGATTTTTTTTAGCTGGTTGATTTAAAAAGGAATCGGTTCATTGATAATTATAATTATTAATTATAATAAAAAAGAGTAAACAATATACTATCTGGAAATTAAATTTTTTGGGGAGTGGAATATTTTGTCTGACGGAGGTTTTTACCCGGATATTGATCTTTTAGAGGAAAATAGAGATGTGGGAGGTTTAGTCAAAGCCCTTGAACATGAAGAATATATTGTACGTAAGGAGGCCGCCAGATCTCTCAAGAAAGTAGGTGATGAAAGGGCGGTTGTACCTCTAATTAGATCTTTGAAATATGAAAGCTGGCAGGATGAAAGTCCGATTCTAACCAGTGTGAGAGAGTTTTCTGCCGAAGCTTTAGGTGCAATTGGTGACAGGCGGGCTGTTGAAGCTCTTATACAGTCAGTTAAGGAAGATGTAGTTGAGGGGGTAAGATGGAGATCCGTATTTGCACTGGGTAAAATAGGTGAAGGAGACCATTCCGTTACAGAAGTGCTCATTGATGCTTTAAATAATGATTCATGGGTTGTAAGGGAAAATGCTGCTAAATCACTGGGAAATTTAGCTTTGATAGAAGCTGTTGAACCGCTCATATCTCTTCTTGGAGATAAAGAGTGGAGGGTTAGAAAACAGGCAATCAATGCCCTGGGAAAAATAGGGTCCGATGAAGCTGTTAAGCCGCTTTTAAGACTGTTATACGATGGGGATGCGGATGTAAGACGAAATACCACTGAAGTACTGGCATGTATGGGTGATGAAGCATTTGACCCCCTTATGGATTTGTATATGTGTGATGACTGGCAGATTAGAAGCAAAGCTGCTGAATGTCTGGGGAAAATAGGTGATACCCGGGCTGTGGACTATTTTATAGATACTTTATGTAGTAAAAGGAAGGAAGACAGAAATCGTCACGTGAGGGGTAAGATTGTAGAGGCTTTAGGTAATATTGGCGATGAAAGGGCGATTGATGTACTTGTTGATGTTATGGATGATGATGATTTGTTTGTAAAGAGGAAAGCTGAAGATGCTATTATAAAAATTAGATTAAAAAGTTATCCTGGTAATTATAATCAATTTAACGCTAATTCAATATCCTTTTATTACCCTGAAGGCTGGACAGTTAAAACCCTGGTCTCCAATGAAAAATTCCAAGGGAACAATCCAGATGGCAGTATAAATTTATTGATATTCAGGAAATCCAATTTAAAGGGCATAACATTTGAAGAATTAATCGAGATATGGGAGGAGATCTTCGAAACCCAGAACATCATTCTCACCGGCGGAAATACGTCGAGAATGGGGAATATTCAGTCATTCCTGATGTTTGGCGATAATTTAAAAACCAACAAGATGATCATGGTTGCTGGTTACCTGCTCAAAGATTTCTATTACTACCTTTACTTTACCATGAAGTCAGATATTACTCGAGAGGACCAGGAAGATATAAATTTAATAGTGAACACTTTCCGTATATTGATGTAAATAAATGTTTAAATCAGGAAGTGATATTTCTTGCCAGTGAATCCAAAAGATAAGGTTATCGTATCAATCCATAGAGACGGTGATCTATATTTTTCAGTGGGAGTTGCAGAATCAACGGGTAAGGTAGTGAAAATTTCACTGCCAAAAACAGATAAAATAGAGGCCATAGAAGATATAACAAATTATTACCCCGATTTTGAGTTAAGAGATGAATACAGGGATATAGCGAAGGATATTTCCAGGATATATAAAGGAAAAAAAGTTGATTTTGACTTGGACATGCTAGAATTAGACGTGGATAAATCCAACAGGAATTTACCGGTTAAATCAACCTTCCAGAGGGATGTACTCCTTGAAACTTATAATATCCCCTACGGAGAGGTAGTAACCTATAAATCCCTGGCAGAAAGGGTCGGAACTCATGCATACCGGGCTGTTGGTACTGTAATGGCTAAAAATCCATATCCCTTAGTTGTGCCTTGCCACCGAGTGGTTAAATCGGATTTAACCATTGGACAGTATGGTGGAGGTCGGAAGATGAAGAAAGAACTGTTAAAAAAAGAGGGAGTCCATCTCAAGGGAGATAAAATAATTAAAAGTAAAAAAAAGGTTATTTAATAAAAAATAATAAAAAGAGGTTAATTTTATAACCAAAAAGAAATAATGATTATTTTTTACCCTGGAAATCCTTCATAACCTCATTTAAGAAATCAGTGTATTCCACTTTCCCTTTAAGTTCCTCCAGCTCCTCTATGGAAAAGACTTTAAGGACGTTGTCCTTACAGGCCTCCACACAGGCAGGTATGATGCAGTCGGAGTCCATGCAGAGGGTACATTTTTGCATGGTCTTGTTTTCACTGTCTATTACCATCATACCCACGGGACAGGCTATCAGGCACAGTCTGCAGAGTATGCAGGTATCTTCATCCACCATCAACGTGCCGTTTTTCTCGTGTATAGCTCCCGTGGGGCATATGCGGGCGCAGAACGCCTTCTCCGGATGGCACTGCAGGCAGAAGATGGGTACTGTGCTGGTTTTTTTTGCCCTGGAAATTCCGTGCTCCTTCTTGCAGGCGTTTATACAGTCCTGGCATTCGGTGCACATCTGAGGGTCTACTACCATCAACGTTTTCATATAATCACTGCTTTTGAATAGTTTTTAAGGAATCTACTTGGCTTCTTGCTTGAGTTTAACCAGGAAATCAGGTGCTGCACTGGAGTCTCTGGGTCCTACCAGAACTTCCCAGCCACTTTCGTCTTCGATTTCACCACTTACCGGGGCTCCCAGACCAGGTATGATGAGTGTTTTATGGTTTACCTTATCTTCTATACCGGCTTCTTTTATCAGTTCTGCCACGGCCTTACCAGTGAACTGGTTTCCAGCAACAGATACGTCTACGGCTCTTCCGTTGGTGTCAAGCACCAGGAGGTAACAGTTAGCGTTTCCAGATTTCAGGTCACCCTCTACTGTGTAGTAGGTCAGTGCGAAGTTGGTGGTGAGCATCACTGGTGAGCTTTCATCCAGTTCTCCAAATTCATATAATCCGGGTTCAACTGCCTGTGGCTTCCTGGGATCAGTGTACAAGCTTTGTCTTAAGGTTAGAACAGGGATTAACTCCCATATCTCTGTTCCGTGGATTATTAAAATATCGGCATAGGAGTTCATGAGCTTGGCTGCGGTTACAGCTTCCCTGATTCCTTTTTCCACCTCGCTTTCCTTACCGATTAGCCAGTAGATGGCGGGTACTCCCATGATGGGGAACCGGAAGTCAGGGTCTCTTTGTTCCACGGCCAGTCTCCTGATCATCTTAAATTCATCTAAAGTATCTCCAGTACCTCCTTTAACAAATGTACCTGGGTCGAGGACTATGTCTTTAATTCCCGCTGATCTCAGGGAATATGAAAGTTCCTTCATCTTCTCCAGGTCGTGTGGCACGAAGAGTGTGAGGGGACAGTCGTACTCCAGTGCCAGATCTGCCATGTTCTGCAGGTTGTACTCTGTTGCACCGTAGATGAGGGGCCTCTGGTCTCCCACTATCTCCAGGGCGGCCTTCATGGTTTCCGGGTCAAATGTGCAGAGTACCAGGGCTAGTTTAGCGTCTTTAACCTTCTTCACTGCCTCGACGAATTTCTGGGTGTTTCCTGATTTGTTCCTCACGGCGATGGCGTCCAGTTTAAGCTGTTCTCCTGTCCGTTCAAATTCTAACTCTTCTACCCTCTGAACTTTCTCCTTAAATTCTTCATCACTCAGGTCATCACTTACCTCTATAACCAGTGGTGTTGGATTGTAGAAGGTCAGTTCGTAACGATAGAGTACCTCGTCACCACCTATGGTGATGGCTTTTTCTCCGGTACCGATAACTATTTCCCTTACAGCTGGTGCCAGTGCATCTTCCAGTTTTTCCTTCTCTTTATCTGTCATCTGGGTACACAGGCTCACGTCGGCCTCTTTTTCAGAGAGTTTGGTGGCGAAGGCCATGCATGATGCTTCCCCGCATTTTCCACAGTTGGTCTTGGGAAGTAATCTGTAGATATCCATTACAGTTGCGCGCAATTTAATATCCTCCTTTAATTCTCGTAAATTTGATTAGTTCTCCAGTTCTGTGATCCATCCAGATATATCTGGAAGGTCTGTAGTCATATACTCCTTGGTAAAGGTGTTTCCAATCTCGGTTAATATTTTAACAGATGCAGGGTGCAGCATCATGAATATGTCCACTCCACATAACATCATGGTCAGACCGGTGATGGTCTCCCATATGGGTCCCCTGTACTCGGTTGGTCCCCAGTTTTCATTTTTCATCCAGGCTTCACGTGAACCCCAGGCATTGGTGGTACCAGAGGACATGGGCATCTGCAGGTCTGTGTCTCCTTTAAGTGCTCCCAGTCTGGTCCTGGTTATGACGTCTATAGAGAATTCTATACCGTAACCTAATGCACAGGTGGTGGGGTCCATCACTATGTCTGCTGGAGTTAACCCTTCCTTCATGAGGTACCGGTTAAGGGTTTTCTGCATGTTCACGTCGGTGATGGCCCAGGATAACACGGCGTGGTTGTAATCAACCGCTGCCTTGGCCACTCGTTTGTAGTCCAGGTCAAGGTTGGCCGATGCCAGTAGGCATCTTTCACCTTCAGCTGCCTGGGCTGCCGCCTCGAGTATTACGGGGTCCTTTTTAGGGTCACCAGATGCTCCGATTACCAGTGGGACATCCACTGCCTGCAGGACTTCTTCGATGTCATGGGCAGCCTGTCGGGGTGTTTTATCCATGACTTTGGGCCCGGTTCCTATGAGGTGGATGGTCACCATGTTGGCTCCGAATTCTTTAACTGCCTTCTTGGCCCAGTCTCCAGGGTGGTCCATCACATCTTCGAAGTGCTCCCTTATTGGCTTGGGAAGTCCCGGCATGGGGATATCAAATACATCGAAGGTTACCACTGGTGGGTTGGGTTGTGGTTCTTCAAATCGGTAGAGTGCTGTCTGCCCTCCCAAGTATACTGATTTCCTTTTACCAGCTCCCAGCTGGACTTCTGTTACACTACCAGGATAGGATTCAATGGGCGGCACGAATTTTAAAGCCTCCAGCATCTCTTTTTCCCGTTGTTGTTTGGATTTCTTAATTGCTTGCTGGACAGCAGGCACTATTTGAAGTTCAAGTTCTTCAAAGTCCATTCGAAACTCGTTTATCTCTATAGAATCTGTCTTTTCCAGCAATTTAAGAAGCTTGGTCATTTTGTCCATAAAATACACTTCCTATATATTCCTATTTTTCAATTTCCTTTAAATACTTCTGTAATTTTTAAAATCGATGTAAAAGCCTGAGAATCATCAGGTAGATTGATTAAGGGTGTTCCTTCCCGGTCATAGCTTTCTATCAGTTCATCTTCATGTATGATCCCGGCAATTTCCAGTCCGATTTTGTTCACTTCTTCGAGTAGTTCATCTTCGTTCCCGGTTTTAACCCGATTGAGGATTAAGTATTGCTTTTTAAATGTGATGTCAAGGTCTTCTGATAGTTCTTCGATTCTTTGAGCAGTTAATATTCCCCTCTTTGATGGGTCGGTCACTACCAGCATCAAATCCACGTTCTGGGTGGTTCTTCTGCTCAGGTGTTCCAGGCCGGCTTCGGTGTCGATTATAATGATATCGTAGTTTGAGGAGAGTCTTTCAATAATTTTCCGGAGTATGTTGTTCACGGCACAGTAACATCCGCTGCCTTCTGGTCTTCCCATAACTAGGAGATCAAATTCGGGGGTTTCGATTATAGATTCCATAATCTTATAATCCAGTATGTCCCATTTATTTGCCTCTGGGGGGATGTTACCTTCTGCAGTGTCCTTCTTGAGTTCTTCCCTGATATCACCTACTGTACGGTCGACTTCTATTCCCAGGGCCTCTGGTAGGTTGGAATCTGGATCGGCGTCTATGGCCAGGATATCCAGGTCCTTACCAATCAGGGATTTTATCAAAAGAGAGGAGACCAGTGTTTTCCCGGTTCCCCCTTTACCACTCACTGCTATTATCAATTTGCTATTTCCTCGTTTGTTTAGTTATCTTATGATTATTCACCAGGTTTTATCTACTGAAACTTCATCATTTATCCCCGGAACGTTTATTTACCACCTATTTCTGTTCCTTTTTGATGATCACCTTTTCAGCATAGACCTTCGCATTTTTAAGTATGATCCGTACTCCGTCAGAACCAGGAACCGACATCTGGGGAAGATAGGCTACTGGTGCTTCGTTATCTTCCATTTCGTAATCTTCTTCTAACTGGGAGATATCTGAATCCGGTTCTGCTTCTGTTTCTATGGATTCCCTGGATTGTTTTAACCTTTCCCGTATAGGATGTTCGTTGATCCTCAGGAATTTTTTAATATCCTTTATGCTTCCCGCCTCTTCTTCAGTCGGAATCTTGTCGTACAGTTCCCCTGGTATGTATTCTTTCACTGATTCCTTAATTTCCTTGGGCAGCCAGACTATTCTTTCATATGCTCCGTCTGCCTGTAAAAACTTAGGAGATCTCATGTATTCCAGGCTCAGCCCTACAAATCCTTCCACCTGTTTACCACCGGAGCATTGCCCGGCCATTGTGGAGAAGGGTATTCCTAGCGGGGTTTCGCCCCGGAAGTCACGGCTTACTATTCCAATTCCATCTAATTCCGGGATGTAGAAGGCTACTGCTTCGAAACATCCGCAGGAAGTGTGAGGATACTCAAACAAGCTGTGTAAAAATACTCTGTCTGTTTCGCCCTGAGATTTCTCAGCGACAATAGTGTTGACGTTGGAGTATTCTCCTTTGGTACTGTCCAGTACATCACCTTTTTCAATTTCGAAAATCGGTCCTTCAGGGTCCATTTTAGCTGCAGCTCGGCAGTCGAACCAGTTTATAGCCCCGCAGAGGGCGGTTCTATCCGGTGTAACCACACACACGTGGCTGGGTGCAAATGACTGGCACATGGTACATCCGTAGAACACATCCACATCCTCATCACTCAGCTCCCTGGCCCGGGAATCACGGTAATCGTAGGCTGCCCGGGCAGTCTCCAGGAATGATTCTACTTCGCTTTCATCGGTTAGGATGGCCACCGATATTTTCTCTATCAGTGGGAAGTCTTCCTTGAGGAGAATGGAAAGTGCCCTGGCAAAGTCCACCAGTTTAAACCCGGCTTCCATGGCTTCTTTACTCACCCGGCACCATATCTGGTCCCTCTGGTTTAGGTGCATGAAGCCCTTCACGTAGTTACTGAGTTCGTGGATCCTCCGCTCTATAACTCCTTCTAACTCCTTCTCGAGTTTTTCTCCCTGTATCTTAACCGATATTCCCAGGGGATAGATTTCTCCTTCAGTCATATCAGACAACTCTGGTCCGACGACCTGTAAGTCCCCGTCTTCAACATCATCTGCCACTTGTATCAGCTCTGCGCCCATGGATTTAGGGCCGGCGAGTTCTACAAACATGTTTGCAGCTCTTATACGCTCTCCCTCATGCATGGGGCTGACATCAACAGGTATATCTTCAAACATAATATTCCTCCATTTGACTCCTTAGGTTAATTTTTTGATGATCATAAAATTTCTAATCTATTTTTGCTAACTTCTCCAGGTACTTAAGCCATTCTTCATCTTTCATATTAGGGAATGAAGCATCTGCATTGGAATGGAAAAATTTACACAGGGTCAATGTCTTCAAATGGGGTGCGAAGTGTTTTAACGTGGAAAGTCCCTGGGATCCCATATAATATATCACCCCGATGAAGAGGACCAGGTCATGGTTACCCTCACCACTAACACCCTTCCATTCCGGGTCTTTCAGGAGGTTAACTATCTCCACCAGCCCATAGGACTTGCTGGGAACACCTGCTTCAGTAAGGGATTTGAATGCATCTCCCGTGCTTACAATGGGGATGTTCCATTTTTCCGCAATCTTGGAAACTAAAACCTGTGCCGGGCTGTCGTTAATTAAAGGTCCCACCACCATTAGGGATCTTTTTGCCTTTACTATCATCATCTCCGCTGTCTCTGGTGTAACCAGTAGTGCCTGTTTTGGACCGGCTATCACCGTTGGCTGCCAGGGGATTACCCTTTCATTCATTTTGAATCACCCTTATCACTTGCTTTTTCTTCTCTAAATTTCATCAAGGACGGCTCCTGGGGAAGTGCCCTGGGCTCCCATCCAACCTCTTCTAAGAGTTTTAAAACCTCTTTCTTGTAGGTAATGGGGATGTCCTTTTCTGTCCTTACGAATTTAACAACATCATCTGGTAGGGTGCCGAAGTACTTCTTATGGAGGTCCAGGTAATGGTTTAACTTAATCTGCCTGCCCTTTGAAGTGTCGTTAGGTCTGATGCAGAGTTTGGCAATTACTACCGTTGCTTCTTCCCGGTTTTCAGCAGCGTAGAGTAAGTGTTCCGGTGCTGGTTCCCCGTCAATCACTTCTCCGACACGCAGGTCATTTATCTTCCATTTCTCTGGCTGGTCAGTCCTGCCCAGGAATAATCTCCTGTATTTGGTACCATGAGGACCTACCACCACTGGTATTCCCCACCGGTTAATTCCGGTGGCTATTGCTGCTGCTTTCTGTGAATAGGCACCCCAGGCCACTCCGCAGGCCCCAACCCGGTTGAGGATGTAATCGGCTATCTCTTCGAAGTTGCCCTCTAATGGTTTTTTAGCAAATATGTTGGCGATCTTGATACATGCACCGGGGATATGGGCGTTGGAGACACAGGAACCCACGTTCACCAGTCCCTTGGCATCGAAGTCACCACTGTACCTCTCATAGAGTGTGTTGCCTTCCTGGTCACGGTATTCTCCTATGCTCATGGCTCCGCATCCACTGGTCACCACTATGTAGTTCCTCTCCAGGAACTCCTCTGCCATCTTAGCCACATCTTCTCCTCCTTCCGGGTAGTTGGTACATCCCACGAAGGCTATAACTCCGGGTATATCACCTAAAACGATAGGTGCACCTACTTTCCTGATTTCAACATCCTGTACTGGCCCTCTGCCGGCCCGGACATTGAATTTCTCATCTTTGGTGTAGTGTTCACCCACCTTGGTGAGCATGGAGATTAAAGGCAAGTCCACTTCACATTCCTGTTCACACCGGCCGCAGGTGTAGCAGACATCGTTTTCATACAATTCCTGGAACTTTGAAAAGTCGCCTTCCACGGCACTGGTAACTGCTTCCATCATAGGCTGGTTGTTGGGGCATACCCGTACACACCAACCACATTCATTACACTCTTTGGCCATCTCCTGTATTTCCTGAAGGTCGGGTAGTTTCTTAAGTGCTTCCCTGTCCTTTGAGATTTTCAGGGCTACCCGGGTGGCTACTTCTCCGACTTTATCCGGGTCAAGGATTAAGGCTCCTTCTATTTCATCGTTGACCAGTTGTTTCACGATCTTATCAGCGTCTTCATCGGTGAGATCTGGAAGTCCCAAGCAAATCTTATCTGTAGTGGCGATCACACAGGCCTGGTTCTTCCTGGCTTCTTCCAGGACATCGGTCCTTACACACTGCTCATCAACCACCACCACATCTGCCACACCGCTTCGGACGAATTTAAGCTGCTTGGAGATGGGTCCTACCACCTTTGCCCCGGGGTTGTACCTGGTGATGTCCAGGGCTGCGCAGCATATACCGCATACTTCCACATCGTCCTCTAACTCCTGGTCTTCCAGGTAATCCACGATACCGGCACCAGGGGCTACGTTATGGCCTATGCAGAGAACGACTGGCTTTTCCTTGTCGATGGTTCCCATACCAAGTTCCACCAAGGGAGCGTCTTCTCCTTTAGGCATGTTTAAAGCGGCGATCTGTGCCAGGTCACCGATTTCCTTGCCTAAGTTATCCATAAGTCCTGCGTGCAGAGCTTTTGATTCAAAATCAATACTTTTACCTTCCTGTCCAGTATGGCAGGCTGATAACAGGTGCATCATCTGTTCTTCTAAGTAGTCAAGGGCGTCCTTTAAATCTCCCAGTGTTTTAGGTTTTTTACCCATGACCACCCTCATGATGGGTGCTTCGATATCGATGTTGGTTCCCATGTCTATGGGGAAGTTTTCACCCTTCTTTTCGATGAGGTATTCCAGGAGGTGCCGGGCATGCCCGGAATGTGCGGCTGAACCTATACAACATGCCAGAAGTACAAATCTCGCCTGCTGGGCTTCTATATCTATACCACAGGCTCCCTTTTTACCTCCAGTCAGGTCACATTTCCCATAGGTGCATAAACAGCACATGTCACAAAACGGCGCATAGAAAGGCGTGTACCTTTCCAGTAACTTCATATCCCATTCCCGTAGATCAGTCACGGAGGGTTTCAAAGTCGGTCCCTTGGACTCGGAAGAGTCTTCCTGGATATCATCGGCTATCTTTCCAGTTGTCACTAGAAGCTTCTTTGATTTCCAGAAATCATCCTTGAGTTCCTTTGCTTTTGATTTGTTTTCCAAGATCAATCACCATATATTATTAATTGTTAATATGACATCTTATAAATTAGACATCCTGATGCATGTGAAGTAAAAAATCAGCTAAGCTAGGGATTTTACTTAAAAACTATGCAGAAATTAACCTAAAAACCAATGCTTAATATTTCATAATCATCTTAATTTTCTCTAGTTCTTTAGCAATTTTATCCCGTTTTTCAGATAATAGGTCCTCAGAGTCCATTTTAAGAGCTTCTGTAGGACAGGTTAACACACAGATGGGGGTTTCACGGTCTATGCACAGGTTGCATTTTTTAGCTACCCCTGATTCATTGATATGGATGGCTCCTATGGGGCAGGCATCTCTGCAGAGGCCACAGCCAATGCATACTTCCTCATCTATTATTATGGCACCGTCCATCTCCTCTATAGCGTCTTCTGGGCAAACCGTGAGACAGGGTGCTCTCTCTGGTGAACAGTGCAGACAGAATATGGGCACTCCATTTATAACCCGGATGGCGTTCTGGGGGCAGGTCCTCTCACACCGGGAACATTCCTCGCATAGTTCTGGGGTGGATATCAGTTCCTTCATTTGGATTCCTCCCTGTGTAATTTCATTTTGACTCCTCCCTGTGCAGTGCCTTCCTCGCCCGGGTTTTAGAGGTTAGTATGTTGACGAATTGGGTTTTCTTCCTCTTCTTACCCAGTCCGGTGAGTTTCTCGATATGCTGTTTCTGTTTTTCCAGTTTAAGTTTTTCAGTGTCCACCAGTGCTATGGCCCGTTTTGAGCAGGCCTTAATACAGGCTGGAGTGTCCAGGTCAGGGCACTGATTACATCGGTGGGCTTTCCTTTCATGGATGGTGATGCTTCCGAAGGGGCAGACCATCATACATAGGCCACAGCCGATACACTTACTCTCTGTGATTTCTTCTTCATTGATGGCTTCTGTGGGGCAGATAAGCTCGCAGGGCGCATCTTCACAGTGCTGACAGACTATGGGATAGTATGAATCATCGACTTCCCTGATGGTTATCCGGGAAGTGCCGTATAATCCGGCGCAGGCCTTTTCACAATCCAGACAGCCGTCACAGACATCTGGTTGAGTTAGTATCTTCTTCAAAACTGTATCCCCATTTTATATTTTGAGCTCCGCACAAACCTGGTCCACGTAGTTCTGGATTTTCTCCTTCTCTTCATCGGCCAGGTGTTTGAACCTTTTCTGTGCCTCCAGGTAAACGTTAACTGGTTTTCGCTCTAAAGGTCGGTAGGTTATCTTAAATCCTCCTTCTTCAATTTCATAGAGTAACCATGAACCAGTTTCCACGGCGAGTCTCCCGAGTTCTATGGTTTTTGAGGGGTCGTATCCCCATCCAGTGGTACATGGCTGGTGGAGGTGGATATATGCCGGTCCTTCTATCTCCTTGGCCTTCTGGACCTTTTTCATGAAGTCCTCTGGGTAGGAGATGGATGCCGTGGCCACGTAGGGTACTCCATGGGCGGCCATGATCATGGGTATGTTCTTTTTCGGTTTGTTTTCACCGAAACTTTCTTTTCCATGGGGTGATGTGGTGGTTGACGCACCATAGGGGGTGGCTCCACTTCTCTGGACCCCGGTGTTCATGTATGCTTCGTTATCGTAACAAATGTAAATTAAATTATGACCCCGCTCCATGGCTCCTGAGAGGGATTGTAATCCGATATCCGCGGTTCCACCGTCTCCGGCAAAGGCCACCACGGTAACATCATCTTTTCCCTGTGCTTTAAGAGCTCTTTCAACTCCGCTGGCTACTGCACCGGCGTTTTCAAAGGCAACGTGTATCCAGGGAATCTTCCAGGAAGTTTCTGGATAGGGGGTGGTTATAACTTCCAGGCAACCAGTGGCTGATACGGCTACGGTGTTTTCTCCCAGCATCTTCAGGGCCAGTCTGACCCCTATGGTGGCACCGCATCCAGCGCATGCTCTGTGTCCTGGTGCTAGAAATTCTTTTTCTGGTATATCCATGTTTATTCCTCCTCCTTTAATCCGATCCAGTTGATCTGGTTAGTCTCGGTCGTTGGATTTCTGGTTTTCTCGACTATGCCGATTATATCGTCGGGGGAGACTTCACGTCCTCCCAGTCCCAGTATGAATCCAGATGCATCTACATCCATCTTGGCTTTAATCTCGTTGAATAAGACTCCTCCAATTCCGAAGGAGATGTTTTTATCTAAAACGGCTATTCTACGGGCTCCTTTAACTGCTTCGTATATATCCTCCTGGGGGAAGGGCCGGTAGGAGATAACCTTTAGGAGACCTACTTTTTCTCCCTTTTCCCTGAGGCGGTCTATCACTGTTTTTATGGTTCCGCAGATGGATCCCATGGCTATCAGGATGATTTCAGCGTCTTCAGTCTTGTACTTTTCAACCAGGTCGTATTTTCGTCCGAAAACTTCTTCAAATTCTTTATTAACTCTTCTAATAATGTCTTTAGCTCCTTCCATGGCCACTTCCATGTCGTGTCTGGCTTCCATGTAGTAGTCCGGGTCGGTGAAGGTTCCCAGGGACATGGGGTCCTTGGGATCCAGGTAGGATATCGGTTCGTATGGTGGTAAAAATTTATCCACATCTTCCTGTGAGGGGATGTCCACCGGTTCGACCGTATGTGTTAATATGAAACCGTCTACACAGACCATACTGGGAAGGAGTACTTCATGGTCTTCAGATATTTTATACGCTTGAATTACGAAGTCCAGGGCTTCCTGGGCATTTTCAGCGAAAAACTGCATCCAACCAGTGTCTCTTTCAGAGATGGAATCCTGCTGGTCGTTCCAGATACTTAACGGTGCAGATAGTGCTCGGTTAGCGTTTCCCATTACTATGGGTGTTCTCATACCGGCGGCCACGAATAATATTTCATGCATCAGGGCCAGGCCCTGGGATGATGTGGCGGTGAAGGTTCGCACTCCAGCTCCTGAGGCGCCTACCGCGGCACTTATGGAGCTGTGCTCTGATTCGACCATTATATACTCGGCTCTAAGATCTCCGTCGGCCACAAACTGGGCCAGGTATTCTGAGATGGTTGTTTGGGGTGTTATGGGGAAAACCGGGACTACTTCCGGTTTGCACATTTTAACTGCTTCGGCAATGGCCCTGTTTGCAGAGATAACCTTAATCATACTCATTCCCTCTCCATTTTAATCGCTTCTACCGGGCATTCTTCGGCACAGATACCGCAGCCTTTACAGTAATCATAGTCTATATCGTAATCTTTATTTATGCAGCCTTCTGGACAAAATAAAATACAATTTCCACAATCTATACATTTTTCTTTGTCTAAAACTGGTTTGAATGTTCTCCAGCTACCTGTTTTATTTTTTATGCTGCTTCCAGGTTCTTTAACAGTAGCTCCTACGGATGTCATGTGATCACCTTACTCTTTAACTTTTTCATAGGCAACTTGGACGGCTTTGGCGTTCTTTTCACCTATCTTACCAGGGAATGTTTCTTTAGTAACCTTTTCAATGGAATCCACTGAAACTATACCGCTGACACCGGCAAGCGCCCCTAACATAACCGTGTTTACTATGGGGACGCCCAGTATGTCCAGGGCAATTCCAGTGGCATCGATGTTATAGGATTTCACGTCTTTTATAAGATCAACATCATCGGTGGAATTTATTATCACTTTTCCATCTTCTTTAAGTCCAGATAATACATCTACAGCTTCTAGAAGTGTTTCATCTAAAACAACAACATAATCGGGATTATAAACTTGATACCTTCTTCTTATGGGTTTATCAGATATTCTTGAGAAGGCCATAACTGGGGCGCCTTTTCGCTCAGCACCGAAGAACGGGAATGCTTGGCAGTATTTTCCATCTTCAAAAGCTGCTTTTGCAAGTATCTCAGCAGCTGTTACGGCACCTTGTCCGCCACGTCCGTGAAAACGAATTTCGATCATTTTTTTTATTCCTCCATTCCTATACTGATCTATATATTATAGTACGATCAACTCATTCCTCATAGTTAATCATTATAAATAGTAATCATATTTAATCATTATAAATTGTAATATATATACGTGATGGTCAATGTGAAGTTTAAGGTAAAAAGATGAAAATCTTAATTTATACGTGATGGTCAATGTAAAGATCAGAGGTAAAAAGATGAAAATCTTAATTCTCACTGGAAAACTGGCAAGCGGAATAGTGGAGAGAGTAACATCTGAATCTGAACACCAGGTCCATACACTGACCATAAACACACCCATAGCTGCCTTTCTAACGCCCAGAAGAATCATCCAGGAACTGGAAAAGCTCGAACTGGAATATCTAACCTCCTTTGAAATGATAATCACCCCCGGGCTTATAAGAAAAGATGTAAGTCCCGTGGAGGAGAAAACAGGTATTCCCACATATAAAGGTCCTAAAGACGCTGCAGATCTCCCGGTGGTCCTGGAGATGATTGAAAAACTGGAATTAAGTCCAAAAATCCCCGCTGACAAACTCATCGAGGATGAACTTAGAAAAAGGGCTTTACAATTTATAGAAGACTTCGAAAATGATAAAAGTAATGTTAAGAAGCTCTTAAAAAAGCCGGAAAATATCCTGGTGGGAAACCTGCCCGTGGGGGAAGACTTCCCCATGAGGGTGCTCGCCGAGATAGCCAACGCCCCCCTGCTAACAGAGGAGGAACTCCTCAAACGGGCCCAGTACTACCTGGAAAACGGGGCGCACATGATCGACATCGGGATGATAGCCGGAGAATCCCTGGAAGACAAGATCCCAGGTATGGTTAAGCTGTTGAAGGACAACCTGGGAGACGTACCGGTTAGCATAGACAGCCTGAACTCTGAAGAGTTAAAAGTGGCCATTGAATCCGGGGTTGACCTGGTTTTAAGCTTAGACCACGGTAACTTATACGAGGTTTTACCTTTAATACAGGATTATAAAATACCCGCGGTGATACTACCCACGGATTTCAGCAGAAACTGGACACCAGCCACCATTGAAGAGAGGATAAACTCCCTAGAAAACCTGATGATAAAATGTAAGGGCATCGATGTCATAGCCGACTTAATACTGGACCCCATAAACAGTAAAAGCATAGTGGATTCCGTGATAGCCTGCCACGACTTCAAAAAAAGGAACAGGATACCCCTCTTCATGGGAGTGGGCAACGTCACAGAACTCCTGGACACAGATTCAGTAGGGGCAAACGCACTACTATCTGGAATAGCCATGGAATTAGGAGCAAGCGTACTGTTCACCGTTGAAGAAAGCGGGAAGACACTGGGAAGTGTGCACGAACTCAACGTCTCCTCCAAGATGATGTTCCTCGCCAAAAGCAGAGGTTCCATCCCCAAGGATCTGGGGATCAACTTACTGGTACTGAAGGATAAGCGGAAGGGCGAAATGGTGGAGGAAGACATTGACGTACCCATAATCGGTGGGGAGGAAGACTACGCATTCACCCAGGATCCCCTGGGCAGCTTCAAGATAATAGTAAAAGACGGCATGATAAACGCAGTCCACTACAAGAAAATGAAGCCAACTGTATCTGTCCAGGGAAAAACAGCAAAGGCCCTATATGACATGATCATAAAACAGGGATTAATCAGCAGAATAGAACACGCCACCTACTTGGGGGCAGAACTCCAGAAGGCCGAGATAGCAGCCAAACTAGGTAAAAATTATACCCAGGACTTTCCCCTGTTTTGAAGTGAAAATTAAAAATTACCTATATATAATAATATATAGATGTAAAAACCTACAAAAACATCCTTACTTTTATTTAAATTAATTCCATATAGAATCAAATTTTTAACAGGTTAGCCATCCTAAATACACTATATCGGAGAATAAAATGAATACATGCAGTAAATGCGGTAACCAGCAGATCATAATCCGAAAAAAACATTCCGGCCAGAGCCTGTGCCAGGAATGCTTCATAAAATCCATCAACGAAAAGGTTCTAAAAGACACCCGCAAGTACAAGCTTCTAGAAAAAGGCGACAAGGTTTTAATGGCCCTATCCGGTGGAAAGGACAGTGTCATAGCTTTACATATCCTGAACTCCCTCCGAGAGAAGAACATCATCGACATAGTCGCGGTAACCATAGACGAAGGAATAAAGGGTTACCGTAAGGAAGGAGTAGAAATCGCCAAAGCCAATACCAGAGCACTGGGAATAGAGCATAGAGTTGTGAGTTTCAAGGAATACTTCGGCCGGACCTTGGATGAGATGATGGGCCAGGATGATATAAGACTCCAGGATGGTACAGGCCATGGTGATGCAGGCAAGGATGATAAAAGTCACCTGGGTAATACTGAGCCAAGGCACGCCTGCACCTACTGCGGAGTATTCCGCCGGTGGATCTTAAACCGGGTGGCCCAGGAAGAAGGGGCCACCAAGATAGCAACCGGTCATAACCTAGACGATGAGACCCAGTCCATACTCATGAACTACCTGGAGGGGAACATCAACAACCTCATCCGCATCGGACCCAAATCAGAGTCCCGGGATGAAAGGTTCACCGTGAAAATCAAACCACTACGGGAGATACCTGAAAAAGAGATAGGACTTTATGCCATAGCAGCCGACTTAAATGTGCACCTTGCCGGATGTCCCTATGCCGGCGAGTCATTCCGGAGAGAAATAGGTGAGTTTATAAAGGAACTGTCTCGAGATCATCCCACCATCATGTATTCCACTCTACGGGGATTCGATAAGATAAAACCTATCCTAAAGAAGGAATTAACTCCCAAAGGAAACACGGGTGAATGCAGGAGATGCGGAGAGCCCGCAGCAGGAGAACTGTGTAAAGCGTGCAGTTTCTTAGAGGGATGGGAATAAAATTATAATAAATATTATAAATTAAGGATAGGATTTGGTAAATTTGAGGACAATAATATGCAGGTCAAGGTAATATTTGGAGAAGAAAACTTAACAGAAGACGTTCCTGAAGATTACACCATAAAAGAGCTCCTGAAGAAATTAGGAATACCATCAGAAACAGTGGTGGTTAAGAAAAATGAAGCGATAATAATCGAGGAAGAATTGATCCAGGAAGGAGACACCCTGGAGATTATAAAGGTTATATTCGGTGGTTGAAAGCCCTGGGATACAGTGGCTGAAATAACCGCAGATGAAAACATAGGGTAGAGCGTAAATGGAAAACACAGAAATCTTAGAAGAACACATATCCCGGTATTTCACCATAATAAACTACTCAACAGACCCTGAAAATCCTTATTTTATACTGGGAGATTATGATACAGACAGATTCGCCCAGCTAACCAGGGAACTGGAAGGGATAGGATACACACCATGGCTGGAGGAAATTGAAGGAAACTACTATCTCCGATTAGGTGAATCACCCCCCAGGGATAAATCAAGGTACCATGTCCAGATCATACTCTTCATCGTCACCATAGCAACCACCATTTTCGCGGGGTATTTCTTCGGTAGTGGAAGTATCATAGACGGAATAGCCTTCTCAGCTGCCATCATGGCCATACTCGGTACCCATGAGCTCGCCCATTACTTCGCCGCCAGGAAATATGATGTAGAAGCCACTCTACCCTACTTCATACCGGCACCCACACTCATCGGGACCTTCGGGGCGGTGATAAATGTTAAATCACCCATACCCAATAAAAACGCCCTCTTTGACCTGGGAGCCAGCGGTCCCCTGGCAGGGCTTATCATCACCATCCCTGTATTATTTATTGGGATATACCTCTCCACAGTGGAGCCATTACAGGCCGGGTCGGTCATATTCAACCCACCATTGCTAATGAGCATCATCGCTTACATCGCCGCCCCGGTGGTCCCTGAAGGGTACATGCTCAGCATCCATCCAGTGGCCTTCGCCGGCTGGGTGGGTATAGTGGTTACCATGCTCAACCTGATGCCAGTCTCCTTCTTAGACGGTGGACACATCTCCCGTTCGATTTTCAAACGGAAATTCCATAAAATCGTCTCCATTGCAGGCATAATAGTGACTGTGATTTTAGGCTGGATACCCATGGCCGTCCTAATGGCCATCATATTGTTCCTGTCCCGGGAACACCCCGGAGCCATGGACAACGTGGGAAAATTAAGCAGAAACCGTAAAATATTATCTGTGGCACTGGTGGTGGTGTTACTGTTATGCCTGGCACCGGCCCCTTCCTATATATAATATATGGTAGAGTCAATTTAAAATTTGAAATCTTAAAAAAATTGTTTAAAAAGTTAATAGAGGCACGTTTTAATGAAAGTTTACTACGAATGCGCACCTTGTTTCCTCCGGCAGGCCCGGGAGGCCCTGGATATGGCGACAACAGATGATGAACTGAAACTGGAGATAATGGAAGAGCTAACCAGTATGGTAGGGGAAAATTTCCGTAAAGGAGCGGTTTCCAATAAGATAGGGACCAGAGTCCACCGGACCATAAAGGAAAGGACTGGAAATGAGGATCCCTACCTGATCCAGAAGGAAAAATGTAACCAGATAGCCCAGCAATTCTTACCCGCAATCAAAAAGCTCCTGGAAGAAGATAACTCCCTTAAAAACTATCTTAAAGCAGCTATCACTGGTAATATAATAGATTTCGGAGCATTAGGACTCGACAGGGATATAGAAGCCCTGATCACCGAGACCATGCAGAAGGACCTGGCAGTGGACCACTCAGATCTACTGGAAGAAGAATTACAGAAGGCAGAAAATGTCCTGTACTTAGTGGATAACATTGGAGAAATAGTCTTTGACAAGTTACTAATCGAAAAACTCAGGGAAGACTATCAGGTGGAAGTTACGGTAGCGGTCAAGGAAAAACCCATACTCAACGACGCCTGCATCCCCGACGCCCTGGAGATAGGTTTAGATAAAGTTGCTGAGTTAACAACCATTGGTACAGACTCCATAGGAGTTATTTACGAGGACTTTTCACCAGAATTTGTGGAGAGATTCCATGAAGCAGACCTGGTAATTGCCAAGGGACTGGGTAACTACGAAGGGCTGGATGAAATAGTACCCAGTGATAAGCCAATATTCTGCCTTTTAAATGCTAAATGCCGGCCAATCGCCCTGAATATTGGCGTAAAAGTTGGGGATAACGTTGTGTTAAAACTTTAATCTAAACAAATGGTGGGTGAAATATGAAAGTAGGGTTTTTAGGTTTCGGAGAAGTGGCATCGGCCCTTTCTGGATGGCTTAAAGATGCAGGGGTGGAAGTTTACACCTCCCTTGAAGGTAGAAGTGATAAGACACGGGCCAGGGCAAAAAATTACGGTGTAAAAGTTTGTAAAGACAACAAAAGCCTGGCAGAGATTTCTGATATTTTGATATCAGCTGTTACCCCTGCTGAAGCTGTAAACATAGCTAAAGATGTGGGTAAATATACCCGGGGAATCTATGTCGATGTAAATAACATCTCACCACAGACAGCTAAAGAGGCACTGGACTGCATGGAGAATGGAAAAACTGCAGACGCAGCCATAATAGGCGGTATAAAGAAGGAAGGAATCAAGGTGCTGATTTTGGTATCAGGAAGCCACGCGGAACAATTTTCCAGACTGAACCAATACGGTCTGAACATAAAAGTTATAGCCCCAGAAATAGGTAAGGCCAAAGCCCTGAAGATGCTTAGAAGTTCCTATACTAAAGGCGTCTCTGCACTGTTACTGGAAACACTCTACCTGGCCAATGAGATGGGACTGGATAATGAATTTTTAAGGTGTTTAGAGGCCACAGAATGCCCCGGGTTTAGAGAATCCGCCCTTTCCCGGATTAAAAACAGCACCTATCATGCCCAGAGAAAATCACAGGAAATGGAAGAAGTTCTAAAATTCATCGAAGATTACAGCAAATTAGAGTTAACAGATGAAGATGAATGTCTTTCCATGATTAAAGCCACCGGTGAATTCTTTAAATATATTTCTAACAAAATTGAACTGGATGAAAGGCCAAATTATAAAGAGCTTTTTGAATCATTTAAAAGTAAAAATTAACCTATTTTTTCTAAATTCAGTAAGAATTATCTGTTGGTAAACCAAATTATATATGGGATTTGTTAAGGAGGATACCAATGGCTAAACCTGACCTGGAGAAAATCTGTCAAGAAGATTTAGAGAAACTGATTGATAAAAAAATCGTCGATGTGAGTTTTAAATCTTATGATGATGATTGCTGGAGGATGCATATAGATACAGATAAGGGAAAGATAGTCATGACCTTCTGCAGGGACTGGAAATGCCCCGTAGTTGAATACAGGAAACCGAAATGAAATTAGGTTTTTTTTAGTTATTCACTTTTGACACGAATTCTATTTATTTAGGGTCTTAGATTTTTTTATGTTTCTGAGAGCTTTTGTAGGGCTGTTTTGGA